>Ga0224511_10001458_pt1 | contig 14341 bp, 10 predicted proteins | sample SF_May12_sed_USG_2_FD_169988 | JGI IMG/M metagenome (GOLD analysis project Ga0224511, IMG submission 169988) | Sediment microbial communities from San Francisco Bay, California, United States - SF_May12_sed_USGS_8_1 | ecosystem: Environmental > Aquatic > Marine > Sediment | place: USA...
GGGGGGGAGGACAGCAGGTTACCGCCCGGGTAGCCCGTACGCAATTTTTCGCCACACACGCAACCCAAGTCCCGTGCCATGCACAGAGAAGGATCTCGTATTACCTAGCCTAACCCTTTAGTCTTTACATCCTGTCCATTAGCGATGCTACGAAAGGTAGTGATTAATGATGTCTATAACAGGCCTGGGCCATACGAGTTATCTTCCCATCTAGCTCTATGGTCTGAACGGATCACTTGTTACCGGTGTCCATTGGGTATTCAACAAACTGTGGTGATAGGGGGGGTTCTATGTATACACAAATTTGGAAATAGATCACCACTGACTAAAGAAAAACTATGCTGTTTGCTATTCACCGTTAGCTTGTCGTTTGCTCTCCACAAGGCAACTAGTACGATGAAAGTATTTTAATGTCACCAATCGTCTTCCAGTTTGCAGTCAAAGGCAGGTAATTCTGTGGCAAAATGGATGACCTCAGTGTCTCCACCATATGTTCGCAAAACAATTCACAAGTTCTGATTACAATAGAAAACACAATTTGTCAGCCATATGTTTAACTTGCTAGCACTGTATGTTCACACAAAAATCGACTACCACATCATCACCTTCTTTACCGATCAACTTCGCCAAAGACAACATCGAGTGTTCCTATAAAACAAGAAGTAACAACACTAGTCACACTTGCAAAGCGCACCCACACCAATGTGGTTCGACGTCCTACTATTGGTTCCAAAGTTTGGATGAAACTTTGGGCCTTTTGGTACCTACTCTGAAACTTCACAGAGCATCAAGGAAGTTTGGTTCCATTGTTAAAACAACACAGATATTAGATTAAAATCTTTCAGCTTATCAAGTCTGGACAGAAGGTTTTCACAGATCAAAAAGCTAGCAAGTAAAACGGAAGATTGTGGTGAACACAGGACTAAGTGTAGCATACCTATGATAGCGACAACATCGGCCAGCATGTGGTTTCGAGACATGATGTCTAGGCCAGCTAGATGAGCAAATCCAGGAGCTTTAATCTTACACCTGAATGGCTTGGTGCCACCATCAGAGACTAAATAGATGCCAAACTCTCCCTACAAACCAAATACATAACATCACAGATCACAACCATCCGCTGTCCGCTCTGACCTTCATGCTAAGTCTTATTAACGGTGGTATTATCATGGCTTTCCAGGTAGCCGGGTGAGAAAGGGTTACATGAAGAGTGTCTCAATGATACAATCATGAATAATAAATATTGTGTCGGTTTATCATTGTCAGAAATGCAGAAAATGGCAGACGGAGTTTTCCAGTGTAGATCATCACAAGACTTTCTGCTTGCGCCCAGGTGTAACTATGCACACATTAAATATCATTCCAAAGGCATTGGCAAAAGTGCCGTGATGAAACCGAGCTGGAAGTTCAACTAGTAACCTCTGGTTTGAAGCCAAGTGTGCTATCCACTAAGCAATCATTTCACCCCTCTAACATGGATGAAGACAAACCTTTGGTGCCTCAATAGCAGTGTATGTTGCTCCCGGAGGAACGCTGTATCCCTCAGTAAATAGTTTGAAATGATGAATGAGTGCCTCCATAGAAGTCTTCATCTCGGCGCGGCTTGGCGGCACCACCTTGTTATCATCAGTCTTAATTTCACCAGCTGGCATCTTATTCAGACACTGGGTGATGATATGAATGCTTTGTCTCATCTCTTCCATTCGGCACAGGTATCTAAAGAAAGACAACCAATCCAGCGATTACAGTGCCGGACTGCGAGACGATCATTCTCTTTGCTACAATGGTTAATTATCCAGGGCTCTTTCTATGTTGTATTACAGCGATGGCTGTAGCCCAGTGCCAACCGATGTAATGTAGAATCGTTGTAACCAACGCCAAATGGTGATGACTAAGTATTATATATCTCTACGGAAACTAGGGCTGGGATGGGGGCTTTGCAGGGGGGCTTTGCTGGTCATTTTTATTTTGTTTATTCTATTAGGTGGTATTATGTTTTGCTCCTTGCTTTAGCAGTAATGGAAGGAGTTCAGACAGGCAATTGCGTACATAGAATAACATACCCATGGGATCAGAAATACCTGTCATAAGTGTCTCCGTTTTGGCCTATGGGGACCTCGAAGTCCACTTGGTCGTATGCGTCATATGGCTGTGACTTTCGCAGATCCCACTTAATTCCAGATCCTCTAAGCATCACTCCACTTCAAGGACAACAGGAATAGGTTTAGGCAACGCGTTATGGCCCAAATGTGTATAACGTAGTGTTATTACTACATTTTGACTGTAAAATTGAATCAAATCAGTTTACTGGACTTCAACCACACCGATTGTGCCTGTGATCACTACCCACCTGAATCCATAGTTGAGCGCATCCTCCGCACTGATTACTCCAATATCTTTGGTTCGCTGAACCCAAATTCTGTTAGTGCTAAGCAAATCATCCACTTCATCAATTCTCTGTGGGAACTTCGTAGACCATTCATAAATATCATCCAGCAACCCCAGTGGCAAATCCTACATCATAAGGCGTAACTATATATATCTACAAATCGCAGAAGCCCACAGCACAACCTTATCAGTACTGTTAACACCGATCATTACTGAAGATGGTAAGTGTTCAGGCGCATCCTGTGATCTCTGACCTTTAGTAGGGTGACTATGACTCACCAGTGAGACACCTCCGGGCCTAACATAGGCAGCATGCATTCTCGCTCCGGACACTCTTTCATAAAACTCCATCAGCTAAAACACACCAGGAGGGTGGGCAGGTTTAAGGACAGGTTTGTGATTATTACACTGCTGCAATGAGATGAGATAAGATCACTTTCTTCAACATGGGCAACACCACTCAGCCACCACTTTGTTTCCAGAATGGTCTTTGTTATTTGCATGGAGGAGGTTCTCCGTCAAATAACATCTTGACCCCCCCCCACATCTGATGATCATATACCTACAACTTGATAGCACAATGACACAAATGGGCCAATAACATGGGGAGTATAATATTCACACCAACAGCACTTTGGGATACCTTCGATCAGAAAACACAATTTAAACTATGATACCTTCTCTCGTTCCTCAAACATCCAGAAGAAAGGTGTCATGGCTCCAATATCCAGAGCGTGAGTTCCTATTCCCATGATGTGATTAAGTATTCTGGTGATCTCGGCAAAGAGGACGCGAATCCACTTAGCTCGTTCTGGGACCTCAATGTTCAGCATCTTCTCAACGGCAATGGAGTACGCTTGCTCATTGCACATCATTGATACATAGTCTAGGCGATCAAAGTATGGCAATGCCTACAAACATAAAAATCCGAACAATGGGGCTGGTCAATGTGTACATGGGTGCAATCTCAGCTGACATTCAAATCTGATCCAGGTTACATCCAACTATAGGGCAGCGAGAGATTTTTGCCTGCATGAGGCGAAAAACGTTATGGGCAGGTCTGTTTTTATACAATGGTGCAATGCGGCTTCGAGAGTGAAGACAAAGGGGTGCCCAGCTCATGAATTGAACCTGGAATCTCTCCTACGCACAGCGCAGTGCTCACCTGAGTGTAGGTTTTGTACTCAATAAGCTTTTCAGTGCCTCTATGCAACAGACCGATGTGTGGATCTGCTCTCACTACTGTTTCACCATCCAGAGTCAGCACTAGTCTGAGTACGCCGTGAGCAGCGGGATGCTGTGGTCCAAAGTTAAGCGTTATGTTGCGGACCTGCTGGTCTTTGCCTTCAGATGCTTTAGCTGGAAATGATTGAGAAGGGTCATTGTCAGGATGCTACTACCCATGTTTTGTCTGTCCCAACAATTGAGGGGTACTGATAGATTTGCTGATGACTACTTGTGTTGATATATATGTCTCAAATAAACGTATGATAAATGATACTCAAATACCGCACAATCACTAATTGCACCTTGATTCAATAATTGCTATATAGTAAATAATTCTGTATAATACGAACCCACAAATAGACCTCTCAACTCTGTGGACAATACTCTAATTAGCCGCACATATTTGTAGAAAAACGGGAATGCTTACGGTTGAATGGTGGTGGTGTCCATTTGGAAGTGACTTCATCAGGATATAAGAAAGGACCACTGTATGTGTCGAAGAACTCTTTATCGGGAAGCCATTGTTTCGCTCCTCTCCTAGAGATGAAATTAAGGTATAAGGCGAGTTACCATGGTGGTTCGTAACTATTGAGGTATGAGGTAGGGCTGGGGTAGCTCAGTTAGTAAAAGGCCAAGTGTCCTGAAGCAGGGTTGTTTTTTTAATATGGTCCTTTAGCATGCCTTTCACTGCGAACTGCTAGCGTCGGTCCGGATCACCCCGGAGGTCCCAACCAGTTGATAAGGTTTAAGATCACTCCATGGTTATTATAGAGTTCTATTCTCAAGAAGAGTAGTCAACTTTCGGCGAATGATGCGTAAACTAATGGCTTAGGTTGACTGACCCCCCAACCAGGAACCTGTACCCTCCCACAACCTTATGACAATGCCAGCTCATGAGAAACCTGCCTTCGGACGGAATACCTCATTCAGAGGTAGGGGGTCTCAGAGGTATGGATTACTGGATATCGATTTTCACTTTTATTACTCTCATCACCTACTGTTCGAGTTATGTGCTGACTGATAACCAACCGAGCCTGACCTACAAGCCCCGGTAAACATTTACAATTTAGGGGCATGACCCGTGAACCACTCCAGTACCCACTCAACACAACACTACTTCTGGCTAGCGACTTCTCTAGTCACCTTACTTTTCCCAAGCACTACTTAACTAAATCATGAATGATGAAGGAATCAGACACTAAGCCAGTCACAGTCACACTCATTCGGTGAATCCTCAGTCAAGGGAGACAGTGACTGGGTCAGCAAGAAGCTCAACACGAGCCGTGAACATAAGACTAAGAGAAGTGCATTTATCTGATTACCATGAGACACGTTACACGTCGTGTAGACTTTAGTCGTAGAGTGTACTGTAGAGTATAGTCATCTCAAGTCAACTCACTGACTCAATCAAATCACTTGACTCAGATTCAGAGTCACCCTTGTCGAGTCTGACTCTAGTAACTAAAGACAGTAAATGAGTAATTGTAAAGGAGTTATTTACTTACTTAGTTAGTTACTAACTTCTAAATCTAAGTAGTAAATCAATCGGTGAATGCCATGAGTGATTCACTCAGAGTGAGACCGAGCGTGAGAGTCAAATTCACTCAGAATCAGAATGTCACTGAATAAGTGAATGAGAATCGATCATGATCATCACTCATTTACTATTTAATTTAGTTAGACAAGTTACTAGTTAACTTAGTCAGTCAGTGATGAGTGATGAGTGATCACTTGTTTAGTCGTACTCGTAGATCTTGAAAGAATCTCAATCTGTGGATTTGCAGTCCTGCAATGACAGTGTAAAGGTTTCATGATGCCTGCATGTATGCTATTTTTTACCTCTGTTCAAATGCAGGAAGGGCAGCGCTTGTTCTGGTTGCAGTATGGTTGGCAAACCTAACCAACCCGTTAAGTTTGAGCAAAGCCCTGCCAGCCATCTTGAGCTGCTGCAAAGCCGGATGCCGGTTGCTAGACTCGCTGATATTTTCTGACGCGTGTGTGTCACATTACGTTTTATGCCGACTTGATTAGATGACAGGATAGCAGTCTATAAAAGGCTTTAAATCAGAGCCCGATGCTCGCCGATCGCCAATTCCGCTTGAAACTACTATTACACTAAAAAGCGGCGCGGAGCGGACAGTCATCGCGATGTCCATCCATCCAAGTATGTACTCTGCGTCAAAATGTAGTACTTTATGCTTTCAGATATACGATTCATCAAGACTTTAGTGCTACTAATACTAGTAGTAGGAGTAGTAGTAGTAGTAGGATTAGTAGTACTAGCAGTAGTAGTAGTACTAGTAGTAGCAGTAGCACTAGCAGTAGTAGTAGCAGTAGTAGTAGTAGTAGTAGTAGCAGCAGCAGTAGTAGCAGTAGCGGTAGCAGTAGCTAGCGGTAGCGGCAGCAGTAGCGGCAGCAGCAGTAGTAGTACGTGACGTCTACTCTACAACTACAACTACAAGTACAACACTCAACACAGACAACGTCAACAGTCTACTCTCGTCACGTCAGTCGTCACTCAATCACTGACTCCTACTTTAGTCAGTCCTAGTCAGTAGTAGTACTTATTCTACTGCTACCAGTACCGCCACTACTATAACTAGTAGCAGAAACGTTAATAGCGCTATCAGTTGGGTGGTTCTGCGACTAGTCTCTAAACTAGTGATAGTGGTAAAACTAAATTACAGTACACTGAGTACAGCGACACGGATAAGAACAAAGGGCGACATAATTAGCAACGCTAGTTGTCAGTGTCAAGGGGGGGGGATTTCTGCTTCTCAGATGGTGAAATGTGCATAGTTTTAATACTCAACACTATCTGTTGAGTGTTGAATCCAATTTATGTTCACTTTTTATATACATTTAAGTTTAACATTTTATTTTTAGTAGCCCTGACATGACAATTGACAACTGACTTCTAAGTGGGAAAATACCCTCTGGATTTTCCTAAAACAGAACTAGGGGGAAAGATACAACTTGCCAGAAACCCCAGTGGCTGGTACCAAAATATAAAAACAAATTAAGTATACACATTTTCCTGTGCCTGGTGCTCCCTGTTGGCACTGATGATAATTTGGGAACTGTTGCCCTGTCGACATTTATTCCTGTCGCCTTTTGTACCTGTCTACTTTTATGCTGGTTACCGGTAAAACTAATACTAATAATAATAGTACTGATTTGCTAGTTAATATAATAATTAATAAAATAAGTAATACTAATAGTAATACTACTACTACTACTACTACTAGTGGTAGCGGTAGTAAATAGTAAATAGTAGTAATAAATAATAATAGTAAGTAGTAAATAGTAATAGTAGTAGTAAATAGTAAGTAGTAAATAGTAGTAGTAAATAGTAGCAGTAAATAGCAATAGTAGTGGTAAACAGTAATAGTAAGTAGTAAATAGTAATAGTAAGTAGTAAATAGTAATAGTAAGTAGTCAATAGTAATAGTAAGTAGTCAATAGTAATATTAGTAGTAAATAGTAATAGTAAATAGTAATAGTAGTAGTAAATAATAATAGTAAATAGTAGTAGTAAATAGTAATAGTAGTAGTAAATAGTAATAGTAGTAGTAAATAGTAATAGTAGTAGTAAATAGTAATAGTAGTAGTAAATAGTAATAGGAGTAGTTAGTAGTAGTAGTAGTAGTAAATAGTAATAGTAGTAGTAAATAGTAATAGTAGTAGTAAATAGTAGTAGTAAATAGTAATAGTAGTAGTAAATAGTAATAGTAGTAGTAAATAATAATAGTAGTAGTAAATAATAATAGTAGTAGTAAATAGTATGGTCTAAACCTCCTTAGGGTCCTTAGGTGTAAAAGAAATGGAACCATTTGCCATTAAGAAAATATCTGATTCAATCCTAGTAGACATCGGTTTCGTCGCATTGTAGCAGGAATGTTACTCCCACTTTCTATCCTAGGTTGAATCAGATGGTATTGGTTCATTCAGTTCAGCCTGTGGGATCTCCCATCATGTCTTTCACCTCTTATTTTCAGAGCCAGTCAATAGGAAACCGTTGGATGTATGGACTGTGAAGGAACAGCTCTTACTAGCCTCAGCCGTGTTGCAGAGTGGTGATCAGAACTGGTGAGTTCATAGTATTACCCTTTATAGGTTTGTGAGATGATATCTCTATAGGCAAATCATATTTATGAGGTTACCGACAATGAGCCAGAGAAGCTGTATAGACGCGGGGTATGTCACGGTCAAATGTAGACATTTTCGGAGTTGTGTTCCCCATTCTTAAAGGGAGGCAACTCCGCATTCATTGCAGCAATAGCGATGGGTCTTTTTCCATAAAAAATATTGGTCATTCGAACAACTACGGCCTGAATGGCCCAAATGGAAAGAAAATGGGATCTAAATAACCTAATGATCTTTACTCCCTCATAACATCGAATAGAAAAAGTTAAAAAGTTATGAAAAGTGCTTTGCCGGTTTTCCCTAGCCCTAATTAGAGGTCGTTGCGTTCAGGCCTCTATCATTGTGCAATAATGGCACTAACACTCGCTGACAGAGGTGTAAAACTGCACTCTGAAACCCTATTTCTATATTTTTGTTGAACATTTTTTCTATCCAAACTTGTGTAACTACAGGTCAAGTATACACCTGCAAGAGCATTTTCCAAACATCAGCGCGTGAGCCGGAAAATCAATGCAAACACCAACAGCTCTGTGTTCATTTCCTATTTCGAGACCAATTCTGTCACGTCAAAGGTCTCAAAAGTGCGTCGCCGCAGGCTCTAATTATGTAGTTGGTGTCGTACCAGGGTTCTATTCCTTGTCGAGCTGTCGTTAGAAATCATGCGTGGGGATTGCGCTCATATTCAGACTCAACTCACCGCTTCTCACAGGTCAATTCGGCTAGATTTCATTTTAGAATCATGTATTGCTATGCGATGATGACTGCTCCCAAACTGGCTTAAATAAGATTTCAAGTCAGACATAGTTGGTCATTCTGTCTTTCTACTTTATAACCTTGGGGTTCCCACGAGCTATAGAAGTGATTGAGCCAATCAGCGCATGCTTTGTAAGCGCAATGTGCGATTTTATGCGGCATGCTTGAACTGCCAGTTTCGCGCGATACAGTTGTAGCAAATTGGCAATGCGATCTTTTCACAAATTCTCCATCATGTGGCAGGCCTTTTATTCCGCCCAATGACCTGCACACCTTTCTAACCTCCATATAAACAACTCGATACAATCTTCAATCATGTGGGAAATTTCTCAGACAAATTTCCATTTGCCATTTTGGTACTCGTGTATTTAGTAATTTTATTGCGTATAACGAGAATGGAAAGTTGTGTAATTATGTTGCTAGATGGGAGTGTTCAAAACTTCTCAGCTCAGTGTGATGGAAATTGCGTCAGGTAAAGCCCTATCTTATTGGCCAGTGCATACTGCCATGATCCCACGTATTTGGTTTGTAGGGTCTCAGTCAGTCGAGCTATTCGGAATCACTCGGAGTCCCCGCGTCCAACTGAATACTTTTCCCAGAAGGTAAGCTTGTGTAACTGAAAGAATTTCCCGTCAGATTCAAATTTATATCAATCCATTCAACATGACTAGGCTTAGTACCAGAAATACTCAAGTATAAACAGACAATGCATTTATTCTGCATTAAGAATTAAAGTGTTGTTGAAGTTCCATGTGGATTTCAGTAATGGTGTCTGGGAAATGTCTTTGTGGGGTTTGTGGTTCGTGATTGATCAGAAGTAGTTGAGTTGACTAACTATGGTGGGCTCCACTCGGGCATTGACAACTCTAGGTTGTTTAAAGGTTGGATGATGAGTCACATTTTTTTGGCTTATCAGAATCGGTGCGTCTCAAAACCTACCTGAGTCCAATGCAAGTTCATACTGAGCAGGCAATGTAGTAAGAAAATACGGTTAAAGACATTGCTTCGGATTCACCTTAGACAGTCAGTAAAAACACGGCAGGCGAGAGTCAAACTCTTTGTACTCTCCAGTGAAGAGTTGTTGACTTAGCAAACTAGCGATGTTTTTGTTATCACTTACAGGCAGGCAATCATGATGCTTGATGGCTAGGGCAATGAGATTCCTGTGGCTACCTATTAGTCAGTTTATTGCTCATTCATATGGATGACAGTTTGTACGCAATAGCCCTCACTAACGGCGGATCATCGTTGTAACCGGTGCCTTGCTAAGCGAGTTTAAGCAGCGGCCATGCTGTCTTCAAATTATTTTTTCATATTTTGTATTCTCATCAAAAATTCACAAAAGATGGCTTATATCATGAATACACTGCACATTGAGTGAATTTTTAAACAAATTGGTGAAACGGCAAAGCAGCTTCATTTTCTGTTTAGGCATATAAGCCTACATAGTGAGTCACCAGCCTGACTACCAGATTCATTCTGAGATAGGGACGAATCCGACAAGAAAAGCTAAGCTCCGCCCACCATCGCATTGGGGCATTTCTTGCCAAGCATTTGAGGCAGCAGGACCTGAGCAAACTCCTAGAGCAAAGGCGATAAGGGTAGTTCTATGAGAGCAGGTTTGAAATGTCCCTAGCAATTTAACCCTAGCAGCGCCCCGGGCCGATTTAATCGGCCCTAGGAGTTGTCTGTAGCTTGCCTCGGCTGATATAATCGGCCCTCAGGAATGAGCCAATGAGCCTCTCTGTACCTTGGGTAATCCTATTTAATCCTAAATATAATTGAGCTAGAGGGACTTGGCAATGATATATCAGCGAATCAGAGTTGTTGTCACCCAATGAAAGGAAGATCAGAACGGGAGAAACGCACTCTTCTCAAAAGTGGTATAATGGCGACTGCAGGAATTTTTGACTCTAAAGTTTTATTGGCAAAGAATTACCGACTTCAAACGATGAGGGCGACAGTGGTAGTGATATAGAAGTATCTGGAGATGAGTTAGATTATGAATCTGATGTTACCAGCAACGAGTCCTCTGAAGAAGGTGAGAAAGGGCAAAGCAACACTCGAAAAACTTTGATTGAAAGAAATCCGTAACGAAAAACCTCCGAATGAAATCTCCCGTATCTCAGACTGTGGTTTACCTACACACTCGAATCAAATGTTGCAAGCAAGTGTAACATCCCAGCAACAGAATCACTCCTGCATTTTTCGTGAGTCACCTGCTAGCTATCAAGTAGTAGTGTACTAGTGGACGAACCAAAAATCACAGAACTGTCACCCAGTGACTCACTTTCTGAGTCACCCAGTCACTGACTTTATCACATGCCAAGACCAACTAATCCCCTTTTATTGTCATTATTAGCCAAAAACAACTCACCAACTCACCGCAAGCCCACCTTTCTTTACCAACCTTCCCTCTGACTTACATACTGTCATACCCTTTTGTAGAGGCTGTCCCACATGCTGTAGCATCGACTTTTAGTGTACTTGACTTATAACGCAGGGATGGGCAGCGTTGATCTAATGGATCGCAAGATCTATCAAATCGCCGCCGAGCGTCCCTGCAATAAGTACTGGATGGGAATTTTTTTGACCTCGTAGACTTTTCTGTCAGGAACTCATATGAAATTTACCAACAAACTGATTTACCAAAGTTCTCATGCCAGGATTTTGTCTCACTTGTTGTAGAAGGCTCGTGTACACCAAGCCCACTCCCAGTGGCTACACCATTGCCTGCTTCTATGCTGCATGTCTGCACGCTCCTGGATAGGAAGAAGGAGAGGGATTGCGTTGTGTGCAATGACAGGGCTGCAGGCATTCGGCGTCGAAGCAGACACTGGTGTCCTAGGTGTGGCGTTGATGTACACGAGAAGTGTTTGGATGAGCTGGAACACCGCAGTCGTGTTGGTGGTCGTAAGCGCCCGGCCATTCCTTAAAATGATGGCATCGTATTATAATATTATATTATAATAAATTATCATAGTATATTTTGAATGTTTTTACAGTTGACAGTCTGATAAAGCTTCATGTTGGCTTGCCTGGTTACAAGGCTATAACTCCTCTGTCCCTACTTATAAGATGCAAAGGGGTATTATCTCAATTTCCTCCGTATGTAGTTTTTTTTCCTCATCAAGCACACAACATAATGCCTAAAGCTTCAAAAATATACCCCAATACCAAACAGATGTTGCTCTTTCAGATGGCTATCTTCATTTTTGTCTCAACACTCACCTTGAATGTGTTAGTGGTGTGGTCAGGGAGGCACAAATCTGACGCAAATGTATCGACAGTCGTCTAACCAGTCGTAACCCTTGCTGGCATGCAGAAGACCGATGAGACATGAATTATATGAAATCCCATGTCGTGAGGATTCAGAAATGCACGGTTTGGCCCAGTGACATTGTAATCTCTACAGGCAACGGTCCATTACCCACGACTCCGCGAAAGCCTCTAATTAGGCCGGCAAGCTACGCTCAACTATGGGACGCTGCTAGGGTTAAATGTTGGAATTCTCAAATGAACTTTCTCTCAGTAGAAATTTTTCCATGTGATGTACATTGTCGCAAAAGGCATCTCGTTATTACATTTGCACGTCTGCGCGATGGGTAGCCAAAGTCCAACTTCTAAATCTTGGTCACGTTTCTGACTACTGAGAGAAGTATGAGCGTGAAATGGACCCAAAAACGAAAACAAATACCTATGACTTCACTGAATTTAGCTTAGTCTAAACTTTTGACAAGCTGGAGCAAGTTCTCCCACTCCAGACCCATACCTTGCGCTTGTGTACAATCTCAGGAATGTGTCAGTGGTGGTGGGGTGCCCCAAATATTGGGATATGCTCTGGAAAGACTGGTACGAAATTTTGAGTGCCTGGCCATATAAATGGCCGATAAGGCTCTGCCCTTTTTAAAATGTTTTTCAGAGGAAGCCAATTTTGCCATCTTTAGCATGGATTTAAGGGTACTTGTACTGTGTCCAGTGCACTGTAATTTGACTCAGGTAGGTTTGGAGACATGTTGGTTCTGATAAGCCAAAAAAAATCGCCTCGTCATTCAACCTTTAATTATCTCTCTGATTTTGTTGAAAATTGGCTGAAAGTGTTGGCATGTGCTTTGCCGGTTTTCCCTAGCCCTAAATAGAGGCCGTTGCATTCGGGCCTCTATAATTGCGCAATAATGGCACTCGTTGACAGAGGTGAAAACTGCATTCTGAAACCCTATTTCTAAATTTTTGTTGCGTGGTTTCTCTATTCAGACTTGTGTAACTACAAATCTAGTATACACATGCAAATGCATTTGTCAAACATCGGCGCGTAAGTCGAGAAATCAATGCAAACACCACCAGCTCTGTGTTAATTCCCTATCTCGAGGCCAAATCTGGTGCGTCAATGGTCTGAAAAGTACGTCATCGAGGGCTTTAAGTATGCACGTTGGATAGGGCTATATCTAAGCTTTCATTTGAACTGGGTATTGGGCCCATTTGTTCATGGTAGGCTTCAAAATCTACAAACAAGTGAAGTCACTTTTGCCCAAGTCATAACCCCTTTAACCATTTCTCAATCGACCATCCATTCAACAGTTGTGATCAAAAATCCAAATGCTCCATATATTAGACATTCGCGTGCTCGCGACCAAAATTTTTCCAAAAATTTCGGTCGCTAACACACCGTCGCGGTGACGTAATGCAGTTGAGTTCAGGATAGACTTTGATCGGATCAGAGTTGTCCTCTCCCAACTTAAACTCATCATTAAGAGCCGAATGATCATCCACGATTCGTTATCTCAACGTTGTAATCAAGCCTCTTTGACCTTGACATTTGCCTAAACTATTAGGCTAACGCCTACTTTCGGTCATAGAATTCTTTTCTGGAATTCTTTCGGTCGCGCTCTTGGGCAGTTTTGCAGACTTCGTGACCGAAATCCATTTCGGTCACGAAAAACCCGATCGTGCGAATGGCCCTATTATGTCTATCATTGGATGACACACATCAGGTTCAGTGCGAAAATCTTAGCAGGCACTGACACTGTATCCGATTGCACAATACGCTGGACTTGGGTGTTGTCACTCCACCTGAAAGCAGTGCATGTATAACAGGTATCAAGTAAGATATAAATATATAAGGGTATGTTGGGAACTCTAATTTCAACGAGAATCGAATAACCCACTGTTATATATCGCCGTGAAATTAATGAAAAAACTTGCATGAATTAAGTCAATATTAAAGTGCTACTTAAGTTTTTAACATGCCCTTATATATTGGTCTCTTTCTAGAGACCTGTTATACATGCATTGTTCTCATCTGTACAGGTGGAGTGACGGCATCCAAATGTAGCATATTGCGCCATCAGATGCCGTGTCAGAGGCTACTAATATTTTCATACCGAACCTAATGAGCCTCATCTAATGACAAACATATATAGAGCATTTGGATTTTTGATCATAACTATTGAATGAGCTATCCGATTGGGAAAATCAAATGGCCCATAGTTGTCAATGCCCCATAATTAGTAAACTCAACTGTGCATGACCAATCATGAACCACAGACCCCAGAAAGACAAACAATACCAGATACCGTCACTGACTGTTCAATCAAAATCCACATGGAACTTAAGTATCCCTTTAATGATGTTTCTTTTAATTTGACATTGTAGAACTGTGCATTGCAATATGGTGACTTGCTTGAAAAGGCGGAAACCCCAAAGTAAGTGACAGACATGCATAATCTATGCTCACGACATAATGCATTTATGTCTTATTAATAAGTCTGTAAGGCCAGCAATCTAGTTTCCAGTCGGCCTCTGCCGCGAGCTAGGAATATGAATGCAA
>Ga0224511_10001459_pt1 | contig 14338 bp, 5 predicted proteins | sample SF_May12_sed_USG_2_FD_169988 | JGI IMG/M metagenome (GOLD analysis project Ga0224511, IMG submission 169988) | Sediment microbial communities from San Francisco Bay, California, United States - SF_May12_sed_USGS_8_1 | ecosystem: Environmental > Aquatic > Marine > Sediment | place: USA...
CTCATAGTGTCCTTCTGTTTTGACAGAGGAGGGTAATCCGGTCTTCTAAAATCCCAAGGTGGTGCAAGCCTTCCAGACAAGCCAAGATTACAGGCGGCGATATGAGTCCCATTTCATCGTTGGATTCAGGGGTCACGATGGAGGCAAACAAAATGAAGCCCGTTGCTATGGCAAAGTGAGTATCATTGCATTATTAGGAATTTCATTAACATACCCTTCGGATGAATGATCCAATGTGAATGCTCACAAGCTGGTATACACTATTTAAAAAATAAAACAGTGTATGAATAACAAAAATCTTTTTGGCGATTTTGACATAATTATTTGTTGTCTCTAAATACCCTAATTGTTTGTATGTGTCTTCCTTTGGCCGGTTTTCATTAAATTAAATCTTTTCTACAGAGTTCAGCTGAAAAGGGAGGAATGGCAGAAATATTTTTAGAAACAATTGCGAGAGTCCTACAGCAGACAGTTGAAAAACAATATATAACACTATTAAAAAACTCTATAAAATGGCCCATTCAATCCTTATTGGAATTATTTATTTAGTCTTTGCAGGAGGCATGTTTTATGAGAGTGAGTGCATAACATAAAAAATCCACCAACAAATCTAATTTTTCTTTGTTTTTATTTTGTTTTATGCCAGCATATGTATTGGAAAAATACAGAAAAAAACACCGAAAACCCCTTGCTTTTGATGGTGTTTGGAAAAAAAAGTGGGTGGGAGAAGCATGGTAATAAAGGGTCACGCTAGCTCAGTCCGTAAACTAACGGAGTGATAATCTAAGGTGATCTTAAGTAGTGGGAACAGAAGCTGTTCCTCGAATTTAGCAATATTCTGAAAAAGGCATTTATCCGAGAATGATCACCGTCACCAAAGAGGGTGGGCTGTTTGTGTGACAGTGATGGTAGTGGCGATGATTACATGTTAGCACTTCACGTGATCGTGTTAGTATGCAGTATGTGGTTCTGGACGTTTACCGATCTGTCACAACCATACTTGAATGAATCTGCAAAATGTAAGGCTCTTCCGCATGCGGGAGACAAAAGGAAAACGGAGAAGCACTTGTCTTCTGCTTTGCTCGCCCCAACATCCGCCAAATGCGAAAGAGTCAGGTCACATCACTAATTAAGAAACTAGTCCGGTCACCTAACTCTCACATGCTGTAGTGCCAGGACACCTGACTTAAAAAAGCAGATGATTGTGTATGTAGGAATTGCCTACTCTCAAACATTCTATTCCGCAGTTATTGTATAACCCAGTGACATTTATGTCACTGTATAACCATATTGTTTCCAAATAGTCTATAACATGTAGCTCTCTAAGTCCATCACTATTAGGCAGTTACCTTTCTCACTTGGTTGGTGGTCTCTAGATTCTGAGCACTGGTTCAGCTTTTATTGGTTCAAGTTATCATATATCTTTACACACTATCACCTAAAGTGCTCATGCATGTTAGGGCTGGCCTCAGCTTATACATCTCTTCTGTACTCTAAACTTTATTTGGACTGACATATTTGGGATCATGGCAACTTTTTCACCGATCGATGCGGCATGGCTTCAGAAGGCCAGTTTTGTGATCTCATCTAATTTACTCATCTTCATGCGCCAAATATCAGACTCAACCACATCATTAAATGTTTTTATTTAAAGTCATTTGAAGCTCTTTGAGAGGCCTCCAAAGATTTTGTAAAACAGTCCTTTTGGATTCATCAAAATTTTCTTGTATACGGCGGATCTCTGTTTCCCTCCCTCCTCTTATCAGAGTACAAATAACCTCCCTTTCTTAAGTTCACTATATGGTCAACAGCAAACTTTTGTGTTATTGTCAATGACTACGGGAATTTAAATTCTTTCGACCAAAGAATTGCAAACACGTTGGGTATGTGATAGCCTCTAGCTGTGAAGGATGCGCAGTTAGTTAACCAGGTGCTTATTGTGTCCATCGTATAGTTTTTTAGTGGCATGTGTTTAGTGACCCGAGGTCTAACAGGTGCTTGTTCCACACACCTCCCCTGTGATCTAGCCAATAAATTGCATGGTGTTGCTTCCATATGTTATGACTCTGCAGGGCATAATATCCGGGAGCCAGATGCACCCATCGTGCTGTGTGTGAAGCCCAGATGATTGCACCTAAATACCGCTCCACTTTCATCATCATCACACCTACATTTAGTAGGATAGATGGATAGATATAAAATGTAATCGGTGACTAGTGACACCTCGGGACTGATGCGGCCCTTTCTTGAATTCCTTCGAGTTGAATGCGGAATAATTTAAGTTTGTCCGTTAACCAATGGTCATGTGGGAACACGGAGGTTAGAGAGCAAACGAGTTGAATATCCGTGCTTAAACCCTTTTTAATGGAGTGATAGCTTTGAGTGGATATACCATTTGGGCCATGGTTTAATTCTAAAATCAGGTGGCATTGTCTTGTCTACCCTCATTTGGTTCCGATTGCAGCATTAAATGAGGAAGGTCCTACCAATTAACCCTTCTCCATAAGACACCGATACACCATGGGCCATCCTGGAAACAGGCCATTGATTCAGTGGCATTAGATATGATCTTATCAGTAAATAATTGCTTGTTCATGGTTGAGAAGCCACTCTTTCCTGTAAAGACATTTCAAAGTCTGATTGATCTCTTTCAGAGCGGCAACCTGGTAAAATGAGTATTATCTGGTAACACTTCGGCGATTTCGCTTCTGTGATTCCTATAGGTTTCTTGTCCAAAAATTGCAACATCGTTCTGTAAAATTAACCACTTGGTAAGGGTGATAAGGAAGAGGAGTGGCACCCCATCTCAGTTACACCTGCCCATAGCCATCGGCTAACTGTTAACTTTACCTTAAGCACTAATCATGTGATGCCCCTTTTTTCTCCCTCAATTAAGTTTGGCATTGGTTGTCTTTTGCTACTCGACACGCTTTCTGCCATCAACCCTCCTCCTGCATTTAGACCTGGAACTTGCTCTGAGCTGTGAGACTTGTTCCTCCCTCCTAGCAGTAAAGAAATGAGCACTTTGCCACCTAAGTTGTAGTGTTGAAGGTAAGCGTACAATGAAACACAACAAAAAGGGATTCTACAGGGGTTATAAAAGGGATTCTACAGGGGTTATAAAAGATAAGATGAAATAAGATCATTTTATTTTAGATGGATGGCATTAAGCTGATTGCTTGCTTTAAGGATGGACCGTGATTTGCCCCATGGTTAGTACTATAACGAAGGTGGGCATTCTTCAGGGAGAAATTCAGAGTGTTAACATGGAAACGAGGTCAGGTAACCTGGTCCAGAGCCGATTGCACTATCCACTAAGCCACCGGTTCTCCCTGGCTGTGACTTTGAATAAGAAATGTCCACATATGTCTCTAAAAGAGGTCATAGCCATCCATTTGAGGTTTTGGCGGTATAAATCATGAATACAGCGTGTATATGTGAGTGATCGTTCCAACACTAAAAACCTCACAACGTGAGAGGTTATCCAATAAGAAAGAATGCGATGCCGATTTGATGATGACCTTTATGACATAAAGGTCACCGCGTTCGCGTTCAATCTCCATGATTATGCTATATGTCCTAGCATAAATCAAAATACCCAGGGAAATCAGTAGCAACATGAGACACACAGTAGGTGTAAATATAATGTCTGTAGGTGTAAATATAATGTGTGTAGCTGTATATATATATATATAATACGATATATAAATATATGGTGTAGGTGTATTTTTTGCCGTATGATTTTAAAAACAGAGTCGCAACGTCTAAAACAGGGCATATAGCATCCAGGCAGCTGAATACAGTCATTTCCACTCTACACAGTTTCATGGGATAAGATAATATAGTTTTCTTTGATATGAAGAGACTGATATGGCCCATATATAGAAAAGGTTACTCTATGGGGCCTCCATTATATAGTGTTGTAGTTCAATTCCGAAGCGAGTGACACACAAAATGATACCAAATTCAAGAATAGAACGAAAAAGCTCTTGGTCTAATGTTCTGTGTGCTATCTACTAAGCTTCACCACTTCATCTTTTATCTTAGAGTTGCCCATTGAGTTGTTCCATGTAATGCGTCTACGAATCTGACAGAGCGTGGAGGTCAAACTAGTCAACGGATATGTAATTTGAGGGTCAGGCATATTACCAAGAATGTATAGCATGTTGTGGACTCACAATGTTCAGCGTAGGTGATGTGCATGTCAACGTTCAATATTCCATCAATAATTGTACATACATCATCAGTTGTTCAAACCTTTCCAAGTGCACTGGAGTCTGGAGTTTGTACCAGGTATTGGGTGTCCTACAAAGACGATGAATTATAAATAATTCACTCTAGGGCTATTAAGTGTCATAAAATAATTAGCAGGTGCCAATGGTCGCGGCCTTAACTAGCAGTTAGCTAAATGCCAAAATAAAATACTTTGCAACAGGATGCTACATGGCTGTCCAATGTTTATGTAATGCTGGCTCCGACCCAAATAAAAAATGTGAAACCCAAACTCAAGCATAGACTTCTCTATGCTATGATCAAGTTTGAACCAGCAGCAATATGCAGACCCTTACTTCACATGTCATTTTTTGTTAGAGTTCTATTATATATGTATCTTTTTAGACTCAAAAGAGTCTATGTAAGTGGTAAAATGACAGTGTCTTTCCTTCTGGGCCGATACTCTATTAAATATATACACTTCGTACCCACGCATCTGTACTACACAACATTATGTACGTATATGTTAGCAGGTTTAGCAGTGGTGTGCATATAAGACTGGAGGAAGATCTCAGACAGTCTGAATCGCATGAAGAGTATAGGCAGTCGAGGATCGAATGACAAAGAGCGTAGACAGTCTGAGATTAACGGAAAGGCAAGGGCAGCCTGATGTTGAAGAAGCATTCACCAGTTTGCGCAAGTATGATTTCCCAAGGTACAGACAGACACCACCCCGAGCAATGACAGACACTACCTCAAGCAGCATCTGTGACGACACTATCAGCCTAGGGAGAATGTCGTACTGATGCCGGTGGTGACAGCCGCCTGTGGTAGTTCATTACTGCCTCTTGTTTACGGTCAGATTGACTGGCAGTCAAGCTGGGAGGGCATTGCTTGTCACATATTAGCCTATAGCCCCAGGGAAGCCCCCAGGCGCACCCACTACGGGTATAACTTAATCGGTGCCTGAATGATCAGGAGCGGATACAGAGCGGGGTGATTGTGTCCATTGGTGAGCATAGCGTCAGATAATTTGCCAATTGTCATGCGAAGTTAGCATTAGCCTTTAGTTGGCATCCCGAGTTAACTAAAATGTGCTAACTTCACTTTGTTAGAAAGTAATTCCAAATCTCTTATAGACGTCTTACTCAGCCAGATAAGGTATCGGGCAGAATATTTGTATTATTGGACATATCATTATCATGACAACAAGTTTTATTCATTGAATCTTTTTACCATGTCCAATTGAATGGCACAGTAAAACACAAATAGTGGTGTATATGACGTATGCATATCTGCACATTCTTGTAAAGTAGGCGTATAACTGTACCCCTGGGCAAAATTATGGATCCACTCTCTAAACAGCCGCTAAAGCGAGGCAGGAGCAGGGCAGGTGATTAGCTACCCAGATCTCTGAACGAGCAGTCCATTCCATTGGGATAGTCCCCATCTTCTATCCAACAACGGACCAAGCGCCTGCTCACCAGCATCATCCGGAGATTATCAAGCATCTGCAAGCACCAGAGAGTGAGAGAGAGAGTACTGTACGGCAAATGTCATCAGCGGCTGTGTTACGGGAGACGAGTCTACATAACATGGGCACCATGTCCGCCTCATCAGAGAGCAAGCCAAGGTATGTATTCGTCAGTCACAAACTACTTCTGCTACTCTGGAGAATGGGTCTCTTTGCTGAATTATATCCGAGTATAGTCAGTCGCATTACTGGATAAATTAATACAGGCTATATCCATTGAAGGTCTCTTCTTCGCACATTTAATACACACATAACCTCCCTGCAATTTATTGAGCAATTTTAGGTTGTTTTATCAAACTTATGTGGCTGCAAGTTTTTAGACAAAAATCACCAATTCTCCGTACATACTAGGCCAGTTTATTGACAGTTGACAACCTTCTGTTTCTTATTGGAATGTCGTATTGACTTGGATTCTTTTGTGGTATTTAATTGCAGTAATTGTGGCAGATTATTCCTTGTTTGTTGTATTTGACATTCTTAATAACTTGACAAACTATGAACCACAATTGTTAGTGGTGTTTGGGTAAATCAGGCGGTGGTATCAGTTCATCAGTCCTACTGAGGAAAAAGGAAACCAACGCAAAAAGCCATGTTTTAAAAATACATGCAAACTCAACGAAGATGGAAGCAATATAGGTGAATAATTCCTGTTATTAAGTATAAAGCGAAGAGTGTGATGTTTTGAGTTTGTATCATGGGTATTAGAACCTAATGGCGATGAGATCACAGGATATTGTAAAATGATCTCATTACAAACAAACTCTGTTCCCAATTACATGTATAATAGTATTTACTGATTTATAATACTTCCCAATGCCGATGGCGAACTCCAGACAAATCCGTTTTCTATACGCTCCTCTCTATGATATGATTATTGGCGATAACCCTGAGAGGTCATGATTATGAGTGCGGCGCCGCCCACCCTAGTCAGTCAGTATGACAGCAGAAACGTTGTGTCCTCTGGCAATAAGTTAAGTGATTCCCAATTCGTTAAGGGGTCAGAAAGGACACATGGCGTTAGATCTGCTAACCGATGGTCAGCTGTCATGTGAACAAGCCTTTAAAATAATTTACTGAACTGAGTGACCCGAGTTGCATCCTGAATGGGTCACATCCATACCAGCCGAATGTCTGCCTCGCCGCGAACATTCACTATCAAGGCAGGAAATGAATTTCTCTCGGGCCCTTGAGTAATGACCGCTCGCGGCTATCGCCAATTAACATGAAAAATGGGAGACGCATTTTTCTGTTGTCGCAAGTAAAAGGCAGGATATGCCATTGTCTACGATCGCCTCGAACAGTTCACCCTCGGGGCAAACCTAAGGCATAAAGGATACGTCTTGTTTATGAAGCATTTCAACCTTCCGCAAATTAGCATAATTTTGCGTATCAGAAAACAATTTACAATTTCTGTATTAGATTAAATTCATCTGCACTCCTCTTTATTTACATATTGGTGAAATGATAACATTGTACCCGTGTGTCCTCTGGGATAAGAGATTGTTTCTTTCCATCAAATCAGGATCGGGATGAAGCGATGTCTTAGTGGATAACACGCTGGGGCTCAGAGTCAGATGTCTCTGGTCTTATTCCCGGTTTGGACACTACTCACCCCCATCGAATCCAGATCTCAATGGTGAATAAATGAGGCCCACATTCTCTGTGGGCAAGACTTAGTAGGCCAATTATTTTCTGCATACCCCTGACACTGGTCAGGATACAAAAGCAGGAAAGAAACTAACATTACATCCCATGGGCATGACAACAAGAAGTTTGTGCCATCAATTCCGTCTGCTAGCTTTCATCTGAGTCATAGAATACTCTATACCGTGACTCATCAATTTCAAGTACAGCAAAGCTTTTTATTCTTGAAACTAAGTCTGTGAAGTGTTGAAAAAGATCACCTCTCAATGAATGATACCTGAGATAAATATGAAATTTCCTAAACTAAGTACCTAAATTAAACTGACTGTGACCAGGACATTATGTTTCATATAATTTTTTGCAGAGAGAATGGCAGCTCACCATCCCCGAGGGCTATAAAGCGCTCACTGTCACCTGATGAGTATCCGGCGACCGCTTCTAAATTCGCTGCCAAGGAGATCAGCGCCTATAGTCCGGCCAGGTAAGAATCCCGTAAAAGCTCACCACCAATGAGTATGGTTAGGAGTGTGAACAGCTGATCTCAGTTTTGGCTAAGTTATTCAGCGACTGATTTCTAGCCAGATTAGAAGCAGCTGGTATGAATTCTGGCCCAGTTAGTGAGCAGCTGATATCAGTTCTGGCCAGGCCGATATTTATGTGTACACAGGCGTTTGTCACTGGAGAAACCTATAGGATGGAGGGCAATTCATCATTTTTCACTGGGATGCACTGAAAGCTTTCTGGGATAATAACAGCTGCTGGGTGCCCTCTGCATGTACTCAACACAATACTACAGCCTTTCTTCTTGTATAGAGAGTTCTCCTTAAGACTGACAGAACCTAAAACAATAAAACAACCACTCATATTCCAATGATCTCGTGATCTAACAATTCAGTGTTCCACATTTCGTTGGCTGCTTGTGCTATCATCTTCAGCACGGAAGATATGTTTTCTTCAGTAGGTTGGAGAATGGTTCATCAAGCTCTATGAAAGGAGAGAGGAGGTCATATACTCCAGAGACGTACTCCTCATACCGACCAATGGCTGGAGTACCTCAACCCGCTGTACCTACCAAACTAACGGCCCCTGTTCATATCGATATCGGAGGAACAATCTATACATCTACACTTGAGTATCTCACAAAGTAAGTATCAATTGAAAGAACTTCAATGAGCCGAGGTCAGAATTTGGTCCTTGAATTGAAGGTTCAATGCGAGGTGAATGAGAGGGTATAAAAAGAGACGTTTCTGCGGAATTTAGTCATGAGTAAAATAAAATAATACTCGTTGTTGGGCGGGTTTTTGTCCCAACGCCCGAGCTCCAATCACAAAGAACCCCCAGGGATGTAATATATACCAACGCTCAGTTTGATTATCGGTGAAACTTTAGGATCCGCAAATAATGCCAAGTTTATTCCTATCCGCAGGAAATGAAAACGCCGATGATTTTATAAGGTGGGGCGATATAAACGGCAACAAGTATTGTGTCATTTAGAATCGGTATCAGATTTCGTCAGTCAGTGACACAGCTAGTCTGCCGTAACAGTCACTATGTCCGCTATATGATCAGATGATGAGATAGGAGACAATAGACAAAATTCAGCCATGGGGTACACGCAAGCAATCAGAGACGGGGAGACACATGCCAGTACTAAATAGTACCAAATATCTCCAATTCACCAAGCATAATATTACTGACTCTTTGATGGATCAGTATTACAAAAATCCTCTTATCATATTCAACATCACCTCAGGTCACGGAACTTCCCAATTCAAGGAACAAAAGATTGTAATCTATTCTGCCATTCAATGTGTTTTCAACTCACAGATCTTTCAGTGTACATGTACTACGAAAAATACTTTAGAGTAGGTTTGCAGTAAATTTGTACTGGGACTATGAGAGAGCCTAATCCCACGGGTCACACAGGCTGTCAGCGAATAAACTTGACCAAAAATGCTCGCTTGAATCAATTTAAGAAGATCCCGCGAGCCACTCTTGCTTTAGGCCAAGTGATACCTGAGCTCAAAGCGCTTCGAGATGTTTGATCAAATCTCTAAGGAATGCATGCCCCTGGGCTATGAGACAAAAAGCTATAGGTTGACTAGTCATAAGTCTGAATGATTGCAGTCGGGTTTTGTTTGATGTTCTAAACACTAGTTAGGCTAAATGCAAACTTGTCATGAATGCATAGGCGCAAAATGGCTCTTCACCCATAGAGCCCTAGTTTATATAGCCCTTGTGTGTAGACCAAAGATTGTAGACCCTTGGTATGAAGACCAGGGCTTTAGACAGCATAACTTCTTTCCTTGTGATCTGGTGCAAGGCTAATATTCTTACCCTTAGTACAAGAGCAAAACTGACATGAATAAGCGGAGCTGCATGGAAGGATATCGACCCAGTTCCTGCATCGTGTCTTATCATGGCTGCCCCAAGGAGAGGCCATTGGCAATCTATCTGACATGAAAGAAACCTAGCGGGTTACCCTGTCAATGCTGTCACTAACATACAGCCCCGGGGCTGTATGGTTCAGCTACCAGCGACATATCCTATTACTCAGCTATAATGGCGCCCCTAGCTGATAAAAAAAAGTGAACTGCGCAAACAAGGCCACGTGTGCTGATGGACAGTGAAACTGTGTCATCTTTTCATAGCCTCCAACTAGGCATAAACGCATTGAAAACATCTGCATCTTCTGACCGAATTTTATAGGTCTCTGTAATTTTAGTGGATGTTATATTGCCCCCGGGCTGAAATAGAAACCCAGAGAGGTCTTTGTATTCAAACTCAATGGATGCATAATAATAAAAAACGTTACTGCAGGTGGTACTGGTAAAAAGGACAACCTGGATAGCTCGGCGACACGTTCCATTTATAAACATACCTGCCTCACGATTGTTAAAACGTATTTACTCGCCCCGGGATATCATCTTTTAGGTTTAAATGGCCAAAAAAGACATTAATCCCTTCACGTTTAGGTGCAGAAAACTCACGGAAATGCTAATGAGAGTAAAACAATGGGTGCATCTCGCTTTACTGAATCTGGTCTTTTTGTACACTCGACTGTAACTAAATGGGGCGTGACTCTATAATCAAACAATATGCAATGTGACTGGGTGCCAAATACAATGACGTCAATATGTCTGTGAAGGAGTTTGGCTGTCTGCCATTAGCGAATCCTCCAAGATGGCCAGGAGATCCGATGTTAGACAAATGGTGACCGAAAGACAGATTGATTTCTGCCTAATGAAGGGAATTGGTTGAAACTTAAATCAAATTAATAATCTTTTAATGTTACAGATATCCGGAGTCGCGATTGGCAAAGCTCTTCAACGGCACCATCCCGATTATTCTGGACACAATGAAGCAGCATTATTTCATCGATAGAGACGGGCCGTCTTTCCGCCATATTCTCAACTTTCTGCGATGTGGCAAGCTCCTTCTGCCTAAAGATTATGCAGAACTAAACATCCTCACCCAAGAAGCAGAGTATTATGAGATACAGCCCCTGATAGAGGCTATAAAACAGCTGAAGCCGACAAGAGGTGCAGAGAAAGACTGTGTAGCGGTGTCGATCTGTCCTGACATGGGGGAACGAATCTGCCTGAGTGGCACAAAAAAAACCATTGAGCAAATCTTTCCTGAGTTGAAAGACGCGCTGGAGGACTCTCGAAGCTCCGGATGGATTGTCGCTAATGACTATGTTATTCGGTTCCCTGTAAACGGGTTCTGTAAACTAAACTCGATACAAGTGTTTCAGCGCCTGCTGCGGACATTCACAATTGCCTCTAGTAATGGTGGAGGAGTAGAGGGCCAACAGTTTAGCGAGTTTTTATTCACCCGCCCGGCTCCTAATTGAAGCAAAAAAATCACTATCTCATCTTGAACAAAAACCTTATCTTTCAAAGCAACGAATGCCTTTTGGCAATCCTATTGAGGTTATCTTAAAGTGATATGGCTGCCTTAGGCGGGCGTTGTGATCAAGCCATGCAGCTGTGACGGATAGCCTATAGCTAGTTGTACTGGCCAAGGGAATTTCTCTTACATTCCTGTTTGATGTGAGTAAGCTGCGCTTTGGTCACCATACATTATAGTTAAGGATTACTCATGATTTTCATGTAACCCTATTCAGATATTGTGTTCAGATACATGTAGCCTAATTTAATGAGTTTATTACAAACTTTCAAGTGTATTGCACATTGAATAGAACACAGAGATTTATACCATAAAATCTTGCCTTTGAATGACGTTCAAGTGGTTGCGCTGTACGCGTTGACCGGGTGGGTGACTGGATAACGTGTGAACCTGTCTCACGGCTCATCGCAGGGTTTTCCGTAGCTTCCATCACTTGCTCTTCGCCGTTCTCCTTGACACATTCCGCCGATGATATGTGATCGGCGGGGAACCCTCCCCGCGTCATCGCGTGGCTACGGTGTTATGATCGGGGGATTTGGTAAAGGATTTGATGCCAATAAGTTAATAAGGATCTGTTAGCATGGTGTCAGACATTGGAACTTCTTCACACTCTTCTCTTTGGTCCGGTAAAATCGCACAAGCCACACTAGCTACGCAGTAAACATGGATACATCTTTACATATCATGGTACATATGATACTGTATAAACAGCGTGCATGAGTATAGTCAACAATCTGACCACATTCTATATCACAGATCAAAACAGGTACCTGGCCTGATGTTGATGGTAATACATGTACCAAAAATCCATACCCATACATTATAAACACTAGCCTTCTAGCTACTATTCATTTCTAAAGTACATTGTGATCGCAGACCTTTTTCCTTCAGAACTTAGACACAATGAATCATTTGTTGATACCTGCCAAACGGCCATAAAAATAGTTGGCATTGACCATTTTGCCTGGGTATAGAAAAAGCAATCCTTTGAGACATTACTAATTCACATGCCAAAACACTCGCTCAGGGCGATATTATCTGAGTGCAGTGAAATGCCCGTTAGGTGTATGATGTTTCATCGGGTTATAGCCCACAGGCTAATACACTCTTTCTAATAAACTCGCACCCCAAGGCGGAGCATGACAGTGATAGCCCTGGGGCTCTAAGGCTTGCCATCTGGATCGCAGTAAATCGCCTGTAACCGATTAATCAGCCAGCACTGAATGCAATCACTCTGACAGCACTTTATATATAAATATACCAGCACAGGGAGAGGCTGTAGCTGAGTAGGTAGAGCACTCACCGTCGGTGCTGAAGGTCCGAGGTTCAAGATAGGTTATGGTTGGGGTTTTTCAAGAATTGTCTCCGTTCACCCAGCAGGAAATGGGTACTCGGCTGTCTTCAAAGCTGGGGAAATTAAAGCTGCATAAGGATGAGGAGTGGCACCCTATTTTGGTTACACGGTTCCTGGTATGAATTGGCTCTTAACAGCCACTTCCCCACATGCATCATCGGCCATGGGACAACTTTTACCTTTATCCCAAGGGAGCCATGATAACTACACCTCTCAATAGAGTGACCCTTCCCAAGACCATCACATTACTGAGTTGACAACCAAATTACCACCTGGTCTATATACCTCCCAACCCTACCACTTACCACTTCTTACCCACCATACCACCATCTTTATAATGCCGTAACCTTACAATCTATAGCAGACCTCTCGATGGCGACTCTGTAACGTTTGCGTGTATGGTGGAATTTACCTTGCCTCTAACATACACATGGCAGCTGTATAGTCCTATATTACTTTCTACCCATATTTATATCACAGCGGTGAACACTGCCCATGCACCAACATAAGTGTTATAATAAAATGTGCCCTCTCTCAGCGTCACTCGTTTTTTAACCAATTATGGATTAGCATGTAGCTCCACCTCATAACGAGGCTGATTATTTACCTAGGATTGAAGTGAGAAGCTCATTCCAATAAAGAGCGAGTGCGGGAACCAAGATCTGAACCCTGGTTATCGTGATTGCAAAACCAGCGCTCTACTGAAAAGTTATCCCACTGTTCCACTGTGCTAGTTTGCTGTTGAACCTGCTGTAATACTCTCAGCTATATTGTGTGTTGGTGAAATGCGTGGATATAAGACAGTTTAACCTTTGGGGTATGGCGGCCGATTGAGCTAATCCTTCATAATTAGCAGAAAGTTTTCTCTCCAAATCAACCGTTTTGATTCATACAGTGGAGGAAGAGACTAAAGGCTTGTCTTAATAAGATGGCCACCATCTGTGTAGGGCCCCAAGGCTATAAATGCAGATCAGATCATGTCTCTATTAGTGTGAGTGAAATATGATTAGGGTAATATTACTATTCCAATTGGCCAGAGGTGACAAAGATCTCATTTAGAGCCCTGATTAATCTCCCATGGGTAGATATAATAACGGGAATCAGATCGAGTCATCAAGCCAACCCGAAGGCAAGCTTAGAGCCCTCCAGAGGGACTATATGTATTGAAGATAGGTTATCCTTCCAATAGAGACATTTACATTCTATATAACCAGGCTGGATTTATTAAGAGGCGTTTATTTCAAGCCCGTAGTTTTTTCTACTAACCAACCGTTTGCTTATAAACCAGTTCAACAGATCACTGTAGCACCATATAATTGAAATCATTATGACTGAGCTCTTTTTCTAGACAGTGATAGCAACATACACCCACTACAGATGTGAAAGAAATTGTTTTGCGCGAACACTGAATCATCTCATTTAGCTGACCTCCTAAGCCTGTAGCTTACTCTGAAGCTAGGAATTATGTGAGGAGCTCTTATTAACAGTGGCAGCCCGACATGGCCGGCGTGTGAACCTAAAATCTTTTGATCTTAAACCAAGCCCACTAGCCACTTAGCTAACCCAAAATATGTTCCCAGACATTAGCTACCTTGGGGTAATACCCCGTTGGGTAACACAGAGGTTCTATGGAGGAGGGCTTCACCTGGATCGGCCTTGACACAGCCCGAAGCTATCCACCA
>Ga0224511_10001460_pt1 | contig 14334 bp, 10 predicted proteins | sample SF_May12_sed_USG_2_FD_169988 | JGI IMG/M metagenome (GOLD analysis project Ga0224511, IMG submission 169988) | Sediment microbial communities from San Francisco Bay, California, United States - SF_May12_sed_USGS_8_1 | ecosystem: Environmental > Aquatic > Marine > Sediment | place: USA...
AGTGAGTGAGTGAGTGAGTGAGTGAGTGAGTGAGTGAGTGAGTGAGTGAGTGAGTGAGTGAGTGAATGAGTGAGTGATTGAGTGAGTGAGTGAGTGAGTGAGTGAGTGAGTGAGTGAGTGAGTGAGTGAGTGAGGGGGCGAGCGAGCGAGCGAGTGAGTGGGTGAGTGAGTGAGTGAGTGAGTGAGTGAGTGAGTGAGTGAGTGAGTCAGTCAGTCAGTCAGTCAGTCGGTGAGTGAGTCAGTGAGTGAGTCAGTGAGTGAGTCAGTGAGTGAGTCAGTGAGTCAGTCAGTGAGTCAGTGAGTCAGTCAGTGAGTCAGTAAGTGAGTCAGTGAGCGAATCAGTGAGCGAGTCAGTCAGTGAGTCAGTGAGTGAGTCAGTCAGTGAGTCAGTCAGTGAGTCAGTCAGTGAGTCAGTGAGTCAGTCAGTGAGTCAGTGAGTTGCTCATTTGAGATTGTAAGTTTGGATATGCCTCACAATATATTTTTAATATAATACTCACATTATGGTGCATTAGGTTGCACGACGCGCATTGGAGCATCAAAACTCGGCCTCTCGTGATCACAGGCATGACTAAATTGACTAGGTACCATCTGCTACAGTTAGAGGGTTCTTCGAGGGCTTTACCCTTTTGCCGATCACTGACTACATGGCAGGTCTGTGATGTGTGGCGAGATGTCGGCGGGGGCCGCAGAAATGCCGCGCGACGTGGTATGACAACTCCGCAGTAAGTGCCTGGGCACGCCGCAATCCCGAGCTGCGGCGTGATCCCTAGTTACCCCTGTGTCATCATTGCAGTCACGCCCGGCGAGGTTCCCGATGATCAATTTTTTTACGCGACGCCCTCCGCTAACTATCATCCTGCTGCTATGCTGCTCAGCACTGTGGAAAATCGTGTTGAGGATCTAAAAATTCTTCTGCAGCACGTGCAATGAGACAAACGGCACATCGGCTACTGTTTGCGCGTTCGTGTTGGTGAGGCCAATTCTACAATGCCCACTGTTGTCGTTACCCCCACGGGGGAGCAATACAGTCGTTTTTGACTCCCGAGAGCACCATGTCCGGTGACAAGTGTGACAGCGCGCCGTCTTGGTGGCATTAACGTTTCGATGAAGGTTCGCAATGACCCACTCGTCAATTCGTACAATCCATCCTTACTCCAGTTGTGGCGCGCAAATACGGACGTGTCAGCGGTGTTGTTGACAGACGTTGCTAAGTACATCGGGAAGTATGTGTCGAAAGAGGAAACGTATGGTGATTTTGTGCATTGGTTACCGAACATGAGTTGCCGGATACTGCTTCGACGGGCGACGTTGCCATTAAACTTTTGATTAAAACTGTTGGTGATCGCGACATCTGTGCTCAGGAACTCTGCACGCTTATTTCTGGGGAGGCACTGTATACAGTGTCACATTCTTTCGCATTGCTCACTGTACCCGGCTCGCCTTGCTTTCAACAGCGCCTAGGTGACAGCTCTCCCGTCGACATTGAACATTACATGCGACGACCCGACACGCTTTCCGATTTACCGCTTCTCGTCGTCACTTGCCGTTACACGCTGCGCCGGCGGATCTGTCGCAGGTCTCGTGTCTCGCTTGTGTAACCCAGTTGTTGTCCCTATGGTCCCCTTCCTTTGTCGGCGCGTGATGGGTCGCATTTCGACGAATACTGTTTTCAAAGTCTGGTCCTTCACAAACCTTTTCGTGCCTGGGGTGATATTCTGGAAGTTTACACTTCTGCCATTCAGGCCACCAGCGCTTTTTTTGGTGATCAGGATACAGTGGCAGATGTTGACGAGGCGGTTCGAGAGGCTGTCATTGAGCTTGCGAATGAAGTACCTGTCCCCGAGAGCGATCGCCTGCTTCTGCCTGTCTCCAACCCCTTCGGCACTGCTCCATTGGTTGCAGCGCCTGCATCGGTATCTGTCGCCCCCGAGCCTACTCCTGACCATCATGATTGGGCCGCGGCTTGTCAACATCTCCATGTCATTGCTCCCGACACAGATCAGTTTATCAGGTTCCGCCGCAAAAAACACCCCGCTGCCTGCCCGTTCAAGCTTGGCCGACTCCGCGTTCCTCAATGACGAACAGCGTGCGGTTTTCGACACGGTCATTACTCACCACTCTGCGGAGACGCCCGAGCCATTACGGCACAGCTGGTAGTGGAAAATTGTACCTGCTGGGTTGCCTGAGTCAAAGTCTCCGCGGTTTGTGTGTCGTTCTCGCTCCGACCAGTGTCGCGGCATTAAATGATAAAGATACAGTCCGGTTAGGGTCCGCCGTAGGAGTTGACGTCATCAAAGAAAGCGAATCGAGTTAAATCCGCGCTATTTACAACGAGTCAACGTATAATGTTTCCGGACAACCGTGTTGTCAACACCGCTCCTATTGTCCGCCGAAAGTGGGTCACCGAGTACCTGGACTGCCATTACTGTTGGTAAGGACCAAATTGTGAATTTTTCTGCAATGACCGATTCAGATTCATGGGACGACGAGCCTACATATCAATGGCCGAGAATGATGCGTTGGCTCCGCTAAACGAGGAACGAGCGGCTGTTTTGAGGAGTCGGACAGTCGCTGGAGACTGCTGTAAATGTCAAAAATGTCACCCGGTTAGGTTCGCGAAATCTCACAATGATGTCACATGTTGTCAAGAAACTCAAGGTTGCAAGGAGCTTTGCTGGGAATCGCAGTTAAATTTAAAATGCTATGCATGTGTGACGGAACACCCTGGATTTTATTACCATTGTTTGGACTTGCGATATATGCAGAATGTCACGCATGCCAATCTTCCATCCCACGCTTCATACCGTGAGTGCCAGCAACGCCTTCGACAGACATCATATCAGTCCTTCACAGCCTGGGCACATGGGCGACTGGGCGAGAGGAATAGAACCCTCAATCCCCCACTGTGTACTGAAAGCTGTGAGGGAGAAGTTTCCTGACATTGGTGACACATCTGTGGGATTTCAAGAGCCACCGGAAGAGTCTTTCACGGACACGGCCCAGTCTATCCCAGATTGACTCCCCCCAAAATCCAAATTTAAGATGCCCTTCGTAGGGCACACAAACTAAAGACAAATGAGTATGTTCTACTAGACTGGGCACCGGAAATGCCTTTATAACTGCAGAGCTGCAGCGACCGGTTCACACTCACGCCATTGGCAATTGGCGATTGGCATCTACGGGATGGGTGATGCAAGTGATTCAAAATCATCTACAAATGGTAAGTTAGACAAACAGAATAAAGTTGGACAACCCCAACTCCGTTATCTCACAGCGTTTTATTTAGTAAACATTGTCATCGCCGTAAAACAACATTAACCTAGCCTAATCCAGATCAGATCCCCAAGCGTCGTCATCATCACACTCCGCCTCATCATCTGTTTTGTCTGAAAAATAACATCGGGTAGTGCTTGTGCGTTGTCATTACCTTCGCCCATAGCTTGTTGTGTCAGCTGTTCACAATTGATGATGAGGGACTGTTACTAGATTTTGTCTCTTTGATTAGACGCTTTGCTAACCTGTGAGGCTCTGAGAACCGAGAAGTGTGGCGGCTCTTCACATCCTCCGCAGCTTCACAGTTGAGTTGTGATGTCATCGATGGTGGTTCCTCTGCTACATCTGGCAGCTCCCACAGGGCCTCATCTATCAGCGACCCCCGGTAGGTCTCCTGAACCAATCGCTTCAAGTAGGCTGGAATAGAAGTATGAATTGAGTAGTTGACTACTCAAAAGTTCCTATGTTTTCCTGTCTTAGAGTTGACTCCTCTTCCTCCCGCATACTTTTTATACGCTACTCATAGCATTGGTCGCCCCTTGACATCAAGTCGTGGCTGACTGTGGCAGTTTTCATTGTAGTGGAGAGCTGCCAGCTGATGTCTGGCCCGAAGGCCACGATACCCATATGATAAATGTTTTTCACTGAAGCTGCATATGATATGGTTGAAACTCTCCAGTCGGCATGTTTGTCCCACAGGTGACAGCTTTTTTACTGCCTTCATAGTAAAGGGACGCAACATCACACTCTTGAGGTGCTCATATGCTCTGCCTTCTACAATAAAATAATGAAGGTTGGTAGCCGATCTTTCTAGTATGATAAGACATCATGGAATCAGGATGGGAATCACTAGGGCTGTTTCCCAATGTTTACATAGATGGCTGGATCATCTGCGATGCTATTTATACCCAAGAGAACAAACAGGATGATTCAAAGTCATTTTTGCACTCATTTCAACATTAGTGTTGACTGCAAAGGCAAAGCTCCTACTCACATTTCGGTAACCATTTTATTCACATTGGTTTCTCAGTGCACCTAGACAATCCTGTAAACAAGCCATGTTAGGGCGTTACTTACCAATGTCCATTCTTTGGCGGACTTGACCATCTTTATATTGACCATCCTTTATTTTGAAAGTGAGTTGCAACCAAATAACCCGAAAATATGCGAGCACTGGTAACATAACAATAAAAAGCCATCGAAGCCAACTGTTGCAACCTATTGGCATTAACTTCAGTTCATTTCCCTACACCTGGCTTTAACCATCAATGCAATGTGAGCCTCCGTGTTAGAAGAAAAGGTATAAAATCTACCTAACCCATGACAGGCGGACTGTTGATTGGTAAAGATTACATACAGCAATGTCCTTACACAATTGACAGGACACCGCCCTAGCTATCGACAATGATATGAAAATAACTAAAGTCAGCTGTAATTTGATAGTGAATAAGAACATCATATCACTGCAATGGCTTGGGACTATCATATTCACACCATGGCACACTGTTTACCAAGTGGTAAAGCAATGCAGCACCCAGTGTCTTTACCAATCCTTATCTTTGAATCAAATGCTAGCTTGATTCCGATCTTACTGTTCATGAAAACCTACCCAGTTGATTAGGAACTTAATCATTAATCATTCCAAAAGAACATATCTTTCATCAAGTTTCAAAGCTGGACTGAATAGAAAAAAAGTCAGTGATACTTGCAATATTTTTTTAATTTTGGATAATGTTAAATACAGAACTGACGGTTTATTTGCCTGCATTGCTTAATATCAAAATTCCTGTCAAATCCCAATCGCCTTTTGTATAGATTCTGAATACAAATTTTACATCACAAAATATAAATGCCCTATTCTCAATTTGCTTGATTTGCAAAGAATTGATTGACTTAAATTTTAGGCCAGAATAAACACATTTAAGTCTACCATTGATTTATTTTAGCATATTGGACAACTAAATTTTATACATGGAGTAGAAACAACTCACCAGTATGCCATGTTGACTGGAAACCTTCAGAGTTATGCAAGCATCTGGACATCAGTCCCACGCATCTAGGATGATTGCCTACTAAGATACTACTAAAAGCGCATCAATAGGTCTGATCATCTGTAACCTAATGTACTGGTTGAGGGTACTTTAAGCTGATGTACTCTAAATATTGGTACAGGTTGTCTGTACTATTGTGCAATACTACAATCCTGGGAAATAAGAGTAGCATGCGAGGCACATCCTACTGGTTAGTGTAATGCAGCGCAAAATGTACTTTCAGCTGCATTGGGTCTTTATTGTGACCTGCTCTCAATGGAGTGGAATCTAATCAAGTCTATTGCATATCTAATAGTTGTGATAACAATAAAGGAATGTCAGACTGACTGTCCTCTCCATGGTCTGGGTTCAAATCCCGGCCATGGCGGAGTATTTGAAGGGAAGTTCCCCTGGCTGATAACGCCCTGCAAACCGGTCCTGAGCCAGCGTGGTAGAAAATGGCACCAGACAGTAATGAGGAGGAAGGTCCACATCCAACCCCACGCCGAAAAACCAGGAGAAAACAAAATAATACGGAATCAGCGTGTACTCCGCAAAAATAGGAAGTCGTAGCGAATGGCCAAAAGGTTGTAATGTGCATATTCTTACTTTTATTGCTTCAAAAAACGGACTTGTGAAAGCAAATTATCATTTCATGAGAGAAAAATGCTATACTTATATTAATAAAGTGGTTTCATTGGCATCCACCTGTATAATAGTTATTTGCATCATTGTGTTGGGCTTAAGCAGTGACATATGTCACTTGTCATTACTTGAGGCTGCACAATATTTGGATGTTTATTATTGTTTGACTTCTTATCTGTTGGCTGGACCTTTGAATTGGAAATTTTATTTTTCAGTATAAGGACTCCTGTTAGAATGAGAACTGTACTTCCCATTATCAGTAGGACTAAAGTGTATTCACTCTTCCATTGTTTCAGTGGGTGGCTTTTAGAAGCGGCTTGTGATTCATCTGTAAAACCAAAAATTGCTCAGAAAGGTAACAAACAAGCGATGTCCATAAATTTATGGTCTTCAGGTTGGTGTCATATCTGTAATTTGGCTCAGAAGGTTCCAGAAGGTTTGAGAGGCAATCACCTATCTCTCTGTCAGCAACCATGAGTTTGATAATAATGTGCCTGTGACATGCACAGTCATGGGAAGAGTCAATCATGTGCACACATGGAGAAATATCGACCTCCAATAAAAGGGTGTGAACCATCAAAAAGACTAAATATTAGTCTTTTTATTGGTTCACACTCAGCTTCCACTAGTCTTCAGTTTCAGCTCTGAGCTGCAGCATGGTCCCTAATACTATGAAACGCCATTACACAACTAAAAGCCACAACAGAACCAACAAAGTTCAGTATTCAAAAGCACAAATATAGCTATTGCGCTTACATGTTTGCGATTGACCAATGAAGCAGGGCTCCATTTCATAAGTGGTTGCGGGACCATGTGTTGATATTGGTGGAGTGATTGACCAACTGCCATTTGTAGTGCAGTGGGCATAGTGAGTTTGCGGTGGAGGAGGAACGGTCATGGAGTCAATTCTGATGTTATCTGTAAAGATCAATGCGGATGGCTAGTTGTCGGTGCAAAGTTCTGAAACTAGCGATATAAATATGTTACGGGCATATTTACTGGTAAGGCAAGACAACTCCTCCTAAGAATTGACCAATTCAGAGGTTCTTGTTTCTGTTCAAATTCTCTTCAGATAAGCCAAAGCTACTCCTTGAACTGGTTTTAAGCCCAATCAAAGCAAGGCCGGATGCTGATCATGGGTTTAGACAAGTTTTATAATACCTCATTGAAAGGGATAACTGTTTTGTATAAAATAATAATACTCGGTTGAGTCAGTACCGGTCAATTTATTAAGTGCCCAGAGGTCCTCCCCAAGAAAAACAGCATTGGTGACATTCTCCATCAGAACAGCGATCGTTCGCTACTACCCACTGTTTACAAAAGCGTAGCAAAAAGGCAGGTGTTCCTATTAAAAAAATAAAAGTTATACCACTGTTAATCAGGAGTGATGCGAGCACTTGACTCTCAACAAAAACCTGGAAATGGCTTACCAGGAATATAACAATCCAGCCTAACCCGTTCTCCGGTAGTGTAGACTTCCTTTTGCCTCTGTCCATTTTGTCGGAAACGGAGGTCTACTGTATTTTTTAATGAACTGGCGTAGCATTTTCCACCTGAATCAGAAACGCAACTATTGTGATAGGAGTAGGTACCTATGACCGTTGACAGTGTATATGGGTTTGGCACAGCTCGGTCTTGCCCTCATGAGCGGGCGATGACACGCTAGTCGTTTTGCTGAGCATAGTTCTATGTCCTTTGTGCAATAAAACACAATTATAATCATAATCACTTCTATGGTCTAGTCGGTCAAAGTTTTCCAAGTTCCGCTAACAATTTTGGACAATCATTATGATTCATTATCACAACAATGTAATACTAGATTGTCAAGTCCAGTTCACACTATGACTCAGACTGTGTACTTCCAGCAAAAAAAATTAATAACAAAAGTCTATCTTCTTGATGTTCTTGTGCACTTCATGGGAAAAGATTCATGCCGAAAGGCAGGGCGATTCTTTATAACATGGTTTTCCTCCGACACAATCTTTCTCAACGTGCCATTAGCCTTCATATTGGCATAGAATAGTACTGGTTGGATGTTGCCAGCTTCCAGGTGGCTGGCATAACCCTGTGGCTCGCAAGAATATGGTTCGGAGGCATACGCGTTCGACCAACTCGAGGCTATTTCTCAAACTCTGTGTCATCATGGAAAATCAGGCTTCCGATGCATATAGGCGGTTTGAGCGCACGCACACATGAGATGTAGTAGTTTATCAGTATTTGCTGTTGCACCCCGCCGTTCTTGAGTTGACTAAGGGCATGTACTCGGTCACCAACACTTTTCACAATGTGATCAACATTTTTGTTGAACGAGAGCACAGTGTCAACCTCGACACCACGAAGCTTGACTAGATCTGCTCATGGTACAGTGTCACCTTCTGGCACAATTTTCGCAGAACTGGAGCAGCACATTATTGTCGTATGATGAGAACTATGCATGTGAAGTTGCTGAATTCATATTTTACTGGCTTTTCAATTTGTGGACATTTGCCCTGCATGGCATTTTTAAGCATTGAATTTGATGTCTGTTGTTAGCTAGTGTTGTCAGTGATATCAAACACTACTGATCCATGCCTCTGAAAATTTAATCCAAGGTGACTGGATCGCAGATACCGGTTGCCAGAATGATGCCAAACTTTGTATCAAGCACCATACCATGAATAGGCAACAAGGTCTGCCATAGGTATCACCTACAGTATCAAGGTTAGGTATGGCTTCCAATTGCCTGTTAGGCAGGAATCCTGAATTGGACCTGCCTGAAAATCAAAGCAAAGCTCTCATGGTCGGATTGACTGACAGTTCACTACCTTCATTCTGGATGACAGTGTTTGCATTCCAGATAATTCCACTTGACCTAGCCAGTACTAGTGTATCACCCAATGGTACGACATCAACTACTGAGTGTACGCGTGGGTCGACTTCTTGAATTTCAGCTACAGAAACAGAGTAAGTTCAATAAATTCTTGACCTTTCGAACCAAAAAAGTAGAAAGAGTCGCACCAGTGACGTTTCTAGTGACTGCCTATAAAGTGCGGGCACTGGACTTTCCCTGACAAGTTGATCAACCCGATATGCGCGGTAAGCCTCTAAACAATAACCACCTCCTGGGTTGAGTCCAAGATCATAACAGAATTTTGAGCATAACAAAGTATGTGCAGACCTGGTTATTACGGCGAGAGGTTCAAACAGCTAATTCTCACCCTCTAAATAGTAAATTCATCTTTCTTACTCAGTTGATCACTATAACCTACCAGTCACCCTAAAGTTATATCATGGAACTGGCTTCCGCAGCATTTTAGACATGTTTCCTGAAACTGGATAATTTCTATCATCAGTATTACTCAAAATAGCTAGTGTGGGTTTGGGCCATCCTGGTAAAAAAAACCGAGGTATGAACCAGTGGATAAGGGTCAAGATCACTCCGCGATTGTTAATCCATTTGGCACCATGTCAATTCACACTAGTCCTGCTCCTGGGACTGCGGCTAAGTCGGCAGATTTATAGGTGCTTAGTGATTCAATGATAGCAAGAGATTGGTTTGAGTTAGAGTTTCTCCCTTTCTGATAAGATTAGCCCAGTTTCAAGGGGTCATGTTTACACAGATGCACCAAGCTGGCTGACCCCCAACTTTCCATGATCATCTGTTCTGTCTTTTAGGTCATGTGCAACACTGGATCACCAGGTGTGCTGGTAAGCGGCAGTCGGCACTGTAGTGGTAGAGTGGCACTGACCCTGGCATGACCAGTTTCCATTATACCAACCCGGCCTATGCAGTGATTGACTGACTTCATTAGTGTCGGTTTTTGTGGTGTTGCGACCGACATTGATTCTCAGGCTCCTTCATTTGTACCTATACGTATTCCATAGAGTTCCACCTCTGCCATTGCCAGTATTCCAGACTCGATGTACTCTTCATCCCACTGCAGCAAAGGGTTTGTTCGCCATGTTGAGTTGCTGTAGACAGCCACTTGTCTCGCGATCACATTAAGGCCAATATGCTTCACCATGCCAAGGTAGCCAGACTCATAGAATTGAGTGAACCAGAAGGGGTCGCCAGGATCAGGGCGTCTAGTTAATATTCCGACGGTTGTCAGCAACGCAATACTGTTAAATCTGTATTGGTTATCATTATCTGCAATGCGTGAAATTAGATACTTCATTACTCTTCTTTTCATGAGACCTCAGCAGGAAATGACTTTATCTAACTTATATTTCCCTCCCGGGTTCGGTTTCAATTATCCACAGTGACAGAGTAGATCAAGGGATTTTTCCCACGCTGATCGCACTCTGGCAACCTATCCTGAAGCGGCCTAGCGTAAATGGGGAGGATTTGATCAAGGCAGGAACATTTCTGACTTTAGAGCCTTTCACTGCAATAAAAATTGAAATTAGTGAAAAAACTATAAATTAATTTTAGTTCACTGTATGGAAAAGCCCTAAATAAAATGGGATGGGTTAATTCAAACCAAAAAAAATGTTTGGGGACAAAGCCAGCTTAGAAGGGCAAGCTCACCGTGGTTAGAGTTGTAGAGAACAGCATAAGCTAAATGATGCCTGTCCAACAGATCCACTCGCCACCACCGTGGAGTATCACTTTTAGCACTATGCATGTTGTTATTCAAGTTTCCATCTGTGGCTAGTGCTGGTCCCAATGTCTCATACTGGCTATTCTGTGAAGCAGGGTTTCCCAAAGCCACATTACGGTGTCCTAGAGAAGGTAAAGGGCTTTAAATAGAGTCTTCGGAAAGTGGGCGGGGCTGGGCTCAAGTTCCGGTTGTGATAAGCTGTTCGGAGTGATTGCACCTGATGCACGACTCACAGGATTTTCTTTATTTGAAGACATACATGTTAAAATATGCATGATTAACTTGGAAAGGGTTCATGGACAATGGCATTGTTTGTTGCCAGATCTCGCGAAAGCACATAATATAAAAGTTACGATGCAACCGGGTGGAAGCTGTTTCAACTCCAAAGTTCTAGCAAACTTATCTACCTTTAACTTGATATCTCACCGAAGTCTGTTTGGAAACATTACCATGGGACAAGAAGCGATCAGAACAGATCAAAAACGAAGCACCAAGTTATAAATTATGAAATTAAATTTGACCAAGTTTACCGGTGTGTAGCTGCTAGTTCCAACTACTTAAGTCTGAATACGAGTAAAATCCCCATGTACGATTGCTCGACCTTGACTTGGCACTAACTATGGATTTTCATTGACCGAAGTGATGCAACTTGGGGAAACCATGTAACAGCCACCTCAAATTGCAAATTTGCTACGGTTCATGATCAGGATTTCACATATTGCAAATTTACCATCATGCGCGACCCGTCAACGCTGTGTAACTTTGAATTAGTTATCTGCAAATACTCACTGTGAGTGAGAAACACCTCACATTCCAGCATGGCCAGGACACCATTCTCAACAGATATGCCCAGATAGTCAATGTTAAATCTTCTCACAGGGATCTCTCTGGTTACCCACTGGTAGTTGGGCTCAAAGAAGATGACATTCCAAACATCAGAGTGGTTTCGATTGGGAGGTACCGTTGGGTTTCCAAATGCAGTGAACACTCCAAGGACTGTTGGGTAAAACTTTTTTGGCATAGCTGTATAAGCTGAAAATAGATACCAGAATGTTCTAATACAATCGCATCACTAACCCAAAGGAGTAAAATGATGGCTTAGTGGAAAGTGCGCTGGTAACACAGCTCTGGCAGTGAGTTTATTGAGTGATTGTGTAACACGTTTAACAGCACAATCTAAATCCAACATTACAAGAAGAAGGGATGCAATGTGACTGAAACTGGGAGGTTGTATCTATTTATGTTCACCTTGCCATAAGTGTGCCAAAATTGAATCCCTAGAGAATGAGATTTTTCGATGATACCCCAGTTATACTGGCTTGAGTTATGGGCTAATTTGCCGGGAAACATCTTGCCAGGTTTTGTTTCAGCATTATAATGGTGGTCATGCTAATCAGGTGCCCCACCAAGTGGTGCATCAATGAGCGAAGTCTGACAATTGCGCATAATCTATTCCCAATTTCATGGGATGGTAATTGTAGTGGCTTTTAGTTTTCCTGTGGCTGATAATTTCAAATAGCTCACGGGTTGTCTACCATCCCTGCTTTCATGAACCGAGCTAGTGTGTTATCCACCAATTTGTACCAATAGATATGATATTGGTCCAAAGAGAACGCTATATGTTGACTCCCCAATGAGTACCTATATGGTATATATGGGTAAAAATTAAACTTTTGCGTACTAACCAGACACACAGAGAGGAGTTGCCACTGAGTGGTCGAAGGACTTGCATTGGTCCGGGGTTCAAGATTTATTTTAAAACTCTGTCCCTTCACCCTGCAGGGAATGGGTACACAGCCTTTTGACAGCAAGGAAGGGTCAAGATGGTGAGGAGAGCAGCATCCCAACGCAAGTTGCACCATCAACTGGGTGTGAGTGGGCTCTCCAACAGCCATTCAGATTCACGGCCATTGGCTAAAGTGGAATCTAGACCTATCTTTAGCTGGTATTTGACCCCTCAACCTCACCTATTGATACTCACGGTGAATTCTAATATAGCTCAGCTGTTGTTGCTCTCTTATGTTAACAGGTATTTTCCACCATGGCTGTCGGACTATAGATCCTATGGTATGGTATATGCGAGTTTCACTCTCCGTATTAAAGTTTCCATCAACGGAATACTTTGCTTTCCTGCTGTCTTGTATGTCAACGTCTATGAAATTTGCAGAGTAATCGCTGCTTTGCACCACCGCTCGACCCACAGCTTGATTGAATAGAATGTAATCATTCCCTGAAAGAGTAAGAATGAGAAGTTAATGAAATCAACCACACCTACAACCGATGAGTACTGAGCTGTCAGATCACTGTTCTCTTTACATACAACTCACTGCTCTATATGCCTTAGCTCTCCTGGCCTGCTGTTCTGCATTGATCATTAAAAAATGGTTTAAGAATACACAAAACTGCAAAGTAGCCAGACTTTTGGGGGGGTAACATCTAAACAAATTATGGGTTAAGTTGACTGCTTCTATGACCTCCCAGGACAATCCATACACCTATGGAACATCCCATAATTCTCAGCCGTTAGCCATCCTCAATCATGTTTCAGGGTGTGGTGGCTAACTGAATTATTTGACCAAAAGACTGCACATAATATTAAAAAATCAACTCAACTCAACTCAACTTGAACTCAAAGGACTAAAGGGGAGTTTCTTTGTGCTTATGATCTATGTCAATGAGTCATCAAGTGACCATGAGGCAAAAGGAGTATATTTCAGTCGAAGCCGGAACCCTTGTAAAATATATACATGTATCTTCAGATGCATCAACTGGGAAATTCCTCCAGCGGAATCTCTTGTCTAGTTTCGATGGAAACATCAGGTTATTTGCTTACTCGTTAGTACAGCTCCTGCTGGGCTTGTAACTGGCTTCACCATCCCATCCGTGAGGTTTAAAATACTCAAGTTAGTCGTAGTATACGACTTCTCCATAAGCACCAACAACTAGGATATAAAAATAGGCCCGTATTTGCAATATGGGGAGAGCTGCGCTTAATGGTCAACATTTAGACATGTTCATGTGGCTAGAGTTGCGTTGCCAGGCTGCATAAGGGCCGAAAGGCCAATTGGAATTTTAGGGAGTCTTTGATCATTGATCAGAAATTCAGAATGCATTTTGGCAGCTCATCAGGCTGTTGCCAACACATTGGCCAGTGAAAGATCACATGATCAGAACTATTTCTTGTTAACTAAGAGGATCAGCCTCCAAACATGGATAAAGTTTGAACAGAGAAAACTAAATACACTTGCAGCTGAATCAAACTTCATTCTTAGTCAACCACTGCAGTTGAGGACGCACCTCATTTCCAGGGTAGCCCTTCACGGTGGATAACTTTGTGAACTTCCTTGCAATATTGACTTGATTCTCTGGCTGGAGCTGATTCTCTACATCCTTCTCCAAATTTGGTTGACAGCGAAGGATGACAAGCGTAGTGTTATTGGGTATTAAGATTCGTAACTGAGAATTCTGAGGAGTTCGGTAAGCAAACAGGTTAGCTGAACTCCAGACGGGCACCGGAAGACTATATCTTATTATGCTTACAGCCTCTTCAGTAACACCAACCACCATATCCATCTGCAAGAAAAATAAAATAAAGACATTCTTTAACATATTCAATTGATGATGATGCTAAGGTAGGTTAAGGTAAGGTAGGTCGGTTCATTATGCATCTCTGTGAAGTGATTTTGGCCCCTAATTGACTTCCATAATTTAGATCTACTAGCTAGCACAGAGCAGCAGCGGCAACCAGCACAGGTCGCTGCACTGCTTGAGTACCTGTGTCGCTGCAATGGTCTTTAACT
>Ga0224511_10001461_pt1 | contig 14333 bp, 8 predicted proteins | sample SF_May12_sed_USG_2_FD_169988 | JGI IMG/M metagenome (GOLD analysis project Ga0224511, IMG submission 169988) | Sediment microbial communities from San Francisco Bay, California, United States - SF_May12_sed_USGS_8_1 | ecosystem: Environmental > Aquatic > Marine > Sediment | place: USA...
AAATTACCCGGGACCCGGATTCCATAAGTTTATCAAATTCCCGCCTGTCAGGAATGGTCTTCTGTCTAAAGCCCCGTGTATGCCCGCCGCCCCCCCCCCCGGGCGGGCAAAATATTGACAGGTGCATTAGTCTCCTAAAACACAAAGGGACTTTAATGAGTCTATATTATGCGCTCACAAACATAAATTATGTCGAAATTGTACACTGATGAACAAGCCATTACTGAATACTGCTGTTGGCATCCAATCCCACTACGTGTTTTAGTATCCACAGTCGCGTAGTTTGCGCTCAAGTCTTGTTTGCTATAGTATTGGTTTGATAGTGCAAGTGAACAGTAATGATGTCAATATACAATGAAAATAGAAGAGGTGTTCAACGAAAGGAAATCTTGCAAACAATGTAGATAGGGTCAAGTGTAAGGGCACCATAACAACATGGCGCGTACAATTACAAACTCTTAGAACAGCACGAAACACGCAAAACAACAACACGTATCAAACAAGCAAAATACTGTAGTATTTCGCCATATTTCGTCCAAGGCATTGTTCAGAAGGTATTGAATAAACAGTATTTATGAATTTAATACTAACCTTAGCTGTTTCTAAAATATTACATTATTATACTTTTCTAAATTCAAGAGGCTATTTGGAGCCCTTTCGCAAAATAAAAAATATGATTTTGTTTAAATATATGTAGATCTATTTCTTATGCATTTTTACATTTTTTTAAATGTAGATGCGTTTTATTTAAAGTCAACTATCAAAGCAGACAAATACAATATTATCTGAAGCGCCGTGTCCATTTTAATTTCTCTATACAGCTCTACTGATGAAGATTAAATAAACGTTTAACCATTTTACTTCCTGATATATATGCTTTAGTAATTTTACAACCATTTATGATACGATGTGCGTTTTAAACTGAAAATGATAATTCTGAATTTCATTTTTCGGTTTTGCGTAGCAAGTAAGTGCAAACAATTGCTGTATTTATTATATAAGTATTAATTTTATAATCACCTTAGATGCACTGGTGTTCCCGTTGTCTTGTTTTATGTTGCCTTTGCAGTGTCAATCAGTTTACATTGTGCTGCTGGAGTGACTGCAAACTACACACAGACTGTCTAGAGCAACACTACGGTGGTACTTGTGTGCGCGTTTGATGTTGAATACCCAATATGGAGAGGGCCCCCATTATTTGCAGTTGGATCTCTTACAACATACAACTACCACAATTATTCTAAACTCAATCCGAATCTAGGCCCGGATAAGTTACAACGCATGGGTTGGGCGGACAACAAAAGAGACCTTGTACTTTACCCTGTGACTAGAGCAGATGAAGGAAATTACGAGTGCTATGACTACGAAGTGAGAAGATGGGTCGTCCTACTTACTGTCAGAGGTATTTGAATGTTATGTATGTACCTGTGTTCCTCCTATCTTCCGTGTTGTATTAATGTAACTTAAACGACAAGTGCAAAAGCTACATAGCAATTCTTAACTTGAACGAGGGATAACAAATCTTAACCTTACTGATAAAACATTTACCGGGGTATAGGTCTTCATACAAGTAGCCCATGTGACCAAATATACACGTTTTTGAGCAATTTTAATATTTATATTTGCAATTTACAACTATGTTTTGTCATATCAAAGGATCATCCAGCATGAAATAAATAAATTGTCAAAGTCGGGTAGACGACCGAAAGGAAGGTAGGACAAAACACATAAGTGTCTATAATCTACACCCCTTTAAAGATGCTATGACTGTATCTTTTAGGTCAGAATTGTTTACATCTTACATTTCAACCATATTTAAGCAGTGAAATCTACCAGATATGAGAAACTGCCAAATTGACTTAGTTTACTTGGTGGTGCAGTGGTAACGCATCCGCTTTGAGTGCGAGAGGTCCCGGGTTCAATTACCAGCTCCGGCAAAAATTTAATTGTTTGTTTTGTTGTTGTTGTTGTGTGTTTACTTTTTTGTCCAGAAACACATAATTTGTCACAAAATTTTGCAATTCCTTCTGCAATGTTAATTTATTAAGTATACTTCACATATTCTAAGATTGTGACCGGTTTTAAGGGTATAACGGGTATAAAGATACAGACCAAACATCTTTAAGAGTTGTGATTTAAAATATAACAATCTACTTTATTTAATACATACTGTTAAAACAAATTATTTTTTTGCATTACATGAGAAAGAGTTTAAGGGACAGTTTGAAAATAGTTCATAATCTAGTGATAAAGGATTATTTTTTATATTCTTAAAGACCTGTTCAAAATAGTTTGATGTTGTCTTAAAGACGAGATCGTTTGTTATGTTATCAGCAGGGTTAAACTATACGAACATCAAACTATTGTTTTGTTACAGTGCGTCCTGAAACACCAACCATTACTTCACCGACGGTATATGTTCAAGGCAGCCCAACAACACTGACTTGCTTGTCAATAGGAGGTTACCCACAACAATCTGTTGACTGGTACAGGAATACAGTTTCTATCGGAACGCGTTTGACTGGTGCCATCAATGTTGTCACAAATAATGAAACGTACAACGTCACAAACACGTTAACGTTTACACCAACGAGTGCTGACGACGGTGTATTGTTCATATGTCAGTCATCTTACAGCGATGAACCACGGCTCATTGAAGAGGCACATATTATTATCCATTTTGAACGTGAGTAATGAAATATGATAATTTGACAATTTTACAAAGTATTTATAAAACGCGTGACATTAATTTCACGTTTATGATATAGAGTATCTAGAACATGCAATATGTCATACTTATGAACAAATTGTATCATTTAATAGTGCAACCATCGGAACCTTCTATTTCACTCCTGGGTCCACCAGTTGAGAGCGACAACGTTGCGTCCATTGCAAGATGTACATCTGTTGGGTTTTGGCCCTCAGATATCAACATGACATGGACAATGCAAGACGGACCTGCTGAACCAGCGATCAATCAAAAAGTCACCGACACTGGGAACTTTACATTCATGGTGACGTCTGACTATCGACGTGCCGTTAATAGAACGTTGAATGGCAAGACGATAACGTGCACTGTTTCACACGTATCACTTCCATCGCCGAGGTCAGGGTCAAAGCCGTTGACAGTTTTGTGTGAGTATAACATAACGTATAAAGTGCATTATCTGTGCTATTTTCATTACATGTTTATGAATTTATTCTTGAAATATCGCATTATAATATGGAATAGTGTTGATAACCAGCTATTAGTAGCCCATATATTAGATTCCTCTGAGATGATTTTAAGCAATTTATTGCTAATAATGATTTGACACCATATGATATTCAATTAAATACTCAGTTGTGCCGCGCTTTACAAACATCACCGGAGACGTCACGATATATGCAAACGGCGTCAACGTAATGAACTTGACCTGTCAAACCGACTCTTCAAGTCCGGCTTCTACAATCACCTGGTACAGAGATGGCCACCAATTCCTAAACGCGGCTAACGTTAGCCATACAGTCAGTGAAAATGGCGGGCTAGTTACGTCACAGATGATCATGTTTGTTCCCACACGCGAGATGGACGGCCATGATGTCGAGTGTAAGGCTATACACCCACTCTCCCAGGGAACTAGTGTTCACTCCTCGGTGACCTTAGATTTGAAATGTAAGGTCAATGTCACAGCCTTTGGTCATTGCCACAATAATTCTTAAATGTAGATGAAGGAAAATAATGTAGGTGTTCCTATTTTCATTTATCGTAATACATTTACACCATTTTCTACATACCGTAAGCATGGTTTTGAAATTGATACATACAAGATTTACATTTTCAAGACTCCCCTAGAGTGGTATTGGTGTCGAGCTCATTTGTTGAAAGGCAGCCAGGATGGTTAAACTGCAGTGTGTCCAGCAAACCCGAGTCAATTATCACGTGGTACAGGATCACACCAAATACGGAGAAAATATCGGAAGATTTGGTGCACGGCCATAACTCACTTACCATCACCTTCGCTGCTGTTTCGAAGAACGATGAAGGATTATATCAGTGCACGGCCAACAACGGACTTGGCATTGAAGTTAACAGCGAAACACATTTAAGTATAAAAGGTAAAAACAGACCTTGTATTTTGCCTTAAGTAAATAAGTGTCGCATTAAAAGGCTGTGTAATTAAAAGTCAAAAGCAATGGTTTTGTTAAGATAACAGTTGTATTCGATGTTAGCTAGTATCTCATTTGTGTTTCATTTTTGTTACAATTCCAGACCCTTCACACTTAAACAAGAACGAAGACTTGTGTTGTTCGCTTCCACAGACAATTGGTGGTTTAATCGGGACTTTTGCTTTTGGAATACTAGTATCTGTAGTTGCAATGATAATTATTGTCAAAATGCGACAGAGACGTTCAGGTATATTTGACAAGATATATTTTATGTTATACGAGTACATTGTTTCGTTACGGTTCAAGTATTTTAATATAAATTTAAGCGTACATGTAAAAGTTACTTCATTTCAGTGGTATGCATAAATATTATAACAATAATATCACAATAATTTTCAACAGGAAAACCAGCGAGTACATATTCAAAGGAACATGCATAGTAAGTGTGATTACTGTTCAGATATGTAATTTCCCATTAAAGAAAGTGTTGATATACTGAATTAAACCGACGAAAGGGAAAGCCGTAAATAAGGTGTGCAATTGTTTGTACAAAATGTACTTGTTTCTAACTGGTGTTTTGTATGTTTCTTTTCGAAAATTTGATGTTCTTGTATCAAAATGTTATGTTGTGTCCCATAATAGAAAGTGTTACTCCACTATGTAATTAATAGCATTGCCCCAATACAAATGTCACCCGTGTTTTTTATGTATGTAGTGAAAACAAAATGGAAGCCGCTCCTGAAAGGGAGTATGATACACTGGAAGATGTGACGGGAAGTGCTGCGTACGAGATCCCAGGTTTGTACTCATAAGACATTGCTTAACCTGAATAAACACCGATTTAGCTTCATTTCCGATAAGTAAACATTAGTGGTATGTTATGATATAGATTTGTTTTCTGTGTGAAATCTGCACTGTACATACCTTGTGTAATTCAAAGATAAGCCCAACAAAGAAATAACCATTATTTCCAACCAATCTATCTTACTTTTTTCCATTTTGTTTCTAGAATCCCCTACGCAGCAAACAACATCTGTTCTTTGAAGACGGTGGCTTGAAAAAGTTAAGAGGCGCAATAACATTTAAAACAATATTCAAAAGACAACCAATGTGCATATTCTTTGATGTGTTTGTGTAAAGTGAGCCTTTGGTGCCGTTCTTAACAGACTGTCCGGTTTGAGCACTAAGGCCTTATAGTAGTGAATGCAACCTAACCGAAGTTATGATCAAAACGCTTTGGACTAATTGTTTTATAACGCCATGTAATAAGTAACCTTTAGTTCATAATCTTCAAGACAAGACATACATATACATAAGGACCATTGAATTAGTAGATCAAAACAGAAGTGTGAGTATTGAACGAATTCGCGACCCTAAATTGGCAGACCGCTACTATTAAACTTTTGGGATAGCTTTTCTTCACAATTTTTATGTTGATTTTGTTGGGTTTTTTGTTGTTTCTCTACTGATGAAGATAATTACATATTCAATTTTACAACGGTTAACAAGTTTGGCAGAAAGCCACTATTACAAACTCAACTTTTTAAATGATTTTAAATCGATTTGATGTTGCTTTAGGTTCTTATTATCTACCTGTCTAAAAGTTTGTATGTTTGTAAGCTAATTCACATACATTGCACATGCGTTTATAAATATATCTTTGAAACAGTTGTTTTCTAATTTTATTTTGACACCTTATAAAAAACAAAGAATTTCAAGATTAAGTATTGTCATTTTCCACCACAAAGCCTTTCCTCCTGGGAACGCCAACAGCTAGGGCCGTCTTCCAGTCATGTGTATGGATGTAGTTCAGCAGAATGTCAAAAACTGAAGAAGAAAAAACAATACTTATTCAAAGTATTATAAATTCTAATAGATTTATATGTGCTTCTAGGTAAAAAGCATACTTCAAACTGTAGTAGCAGAAAAATCGGTCTGTCTTATATACAAATGTCCGGTTGTACGCTTTAACCGGATATCCGTAACTCTTATTTTTAACATAAAAAAAGTAGGGTGAAGATTGGGAAATGAAAACCAGTTCGTCATATCCTGAAGTTTCATTTAAGTCAAATTAAGTGGGTTCCTTAAAAGCAGAGTTTACCGTAACCAAATGGATAAACCCTGGCCATGAGTTACACTCATAACCAAACGGACAATCCTTGGCCAATATCAAGGACTCTACACTTATTACTTATTGGGCAAACCTTAGCCAACATCAAGGACACGTATAACTAAATGGGAAAACCTTGATCAACAGCAAGATTTTTAATAACAAAATGTACAAATTGTTGTTAAAACAAAGACATTGACACCCATAACCCAATATACAAACTTGGTTGACATCAAGCACTTTACATCAAATAAAAAGTAAAAAAACTGGTTCAAACCAAGAACTTTACAATTGTAACTTAATAGACAAACCTTGATTGACAGCCAGAACTTGGGAAGGGCTGTTGGCATCCAGTTTCACCATGTGTTCAACTATTGGCAGTCGTGCTGTGGCCACTGAAGTGCTGGTAGCTAAATCCTGAGTAACATGCTGCAAGGAAGGAGTGATGGTGTCAAATACATGAATTTCAGAGTCAGGAATATGTCATCTTATAATAGAAAGGGCTACTGTGTGATTCTTTTTTACACATAACCTACTCACACTTCCTGGAAAGCTTATTCGACCAAAGTGTGACAAGTACTATGCACACATGCAAACATAGAAAATAACAAGCAAACCTTCATGTAGATAATCCATATATGACATGAATCCACTAATAACCACATACATACTAAGTTTGTAACATGCCTACCTACATGTTGATAACATGCAAACTTATGTTGACATGATTCCTTTTTCAAGACATATATTATAATGCGTCGATAATGACAAAAACTATTCTTTTAACAAATCAAAACTAGATGGGTGCTTTTGAAAACAAACATGTCACCCCCATATGTCATTGGATGGAAACAGTTGTTTTTAGCAGGAAGATCATAAAGTGGAGCTATCACAGAAAGTGATGAAAACCCCATCCACTGCAACATGGGAAAGGGGGTTCATTTGTTATAGAGTGTGTTTGACCTTAAAATATCACCATGACCTTGCAGTAACTTGGTCAAACATCATGGTCTCATGGTACCATTTGTGCCAAGTCATTTCAAAATGTCAACAACCCTTCAAGTGTTAATGAGCGGACAGGTAATACAGTCATACAATGTTTAACCTTGTTCTATGACCTTTACCTTGAACCGACTTTGGTCAAACATACGCACTGCACATCAACTCATCATACTCGACATTAGTGCAGAGTAATTTGTAAATCCCACCAGGGATTCAAAAGTTATGGTGCAGACATGAAAGTGCGACGGACAGATTGACAATGATAAGACAGGCAACAAAGCTACAGTCATAATGACCAGTCAAGCTATGTAAACAGCAAAAGCAAAACCTTGGAATTATTAGTCCCTGTAAGGATCAGAGTAGATCTTATTACTAATTCCATTTAATTTAACTATGCAGTGATCAATACATAAAAATATGAACATAAGGATAACAAACAAGACAATTTTGAAACCAACCACAATTATATAAAATGAACATACAAATTCAACTTAAATAAATGGCACATACCTTCTTTACACTTTCATCCACCAAGCCTCCAATGACATAGACTTTATCATGATCAATGTCAGTGAGAAGATTGTCAGAGTCAGGACTGAGGTAGACAAGCTTCTCCAAGGGAAACAACTCTGCATGTGTCTTTTCCTCAATGTCAATCTGTAATGAACAAAAAGATATAACTAGTATAGTTCATAGTAAAGTGAACAAAACAAGATAAAAGTATTTCACTACTCAGTATCGCAAAAACAAAGGTCAGTTAAGTGCACTAGAACCTGCATTGGTATTTATTACATGAACATTTGCTAAGCTTCCCATGAAAGTATGAGTACCATGATAATGACCTTATGTGTGTTGAAAAAGGTGTGAAGTAGAAAATAGAGTACATTTATGGAATAACAGCAGTTAGGCATCTTTAATTAATTAAAACTAATACAAACAAAATGTTTAAGCTTATCAAATAGATTTAGATTGCAAGATATACCAAATATTTCTCGAATCCGTCATTGATCCGTTTCAGTTCAGCAAACAGTTGTCCCCCTTTCTCAACTCCTGTGAGATATATGTGTGCTGGATTATCTGCCCGTCGGTTTGATCCATACAATCGCCCAACCTGCATTGCTAACTTGGTCTTTTCCTGAAAATATCAGTCCATGCTCATTGTTCAACAGTTACGGTACCACCAAAGCAAAGCTTGACTGTTCGTGCACAAATTTTCTGACTTATTGTTCACAGTTTGTTTAATTTAGTTCGTTTTTATGTAACTGGCATTTTTTTTAGAACACAATCTAGAAATAATTAATAATCTAAAATTCTAAAATAAACTTGCAAGGCTGTTATTTCATGATTTGCAAATAGAAAAAGTTATATACATGTACAAAGAGAGCATTTACAACAAGCTACATTGTAGGATTCTACACTGTTATCAAAAACAATGTCAGATCACAGGGATGAGTCAATAAGTTATCTGCAATAGAATTCCAAAATATGTTGTTTAGGCAACCTTAGAGGCACATACCTTCTCACTCATGTGTTGTTCTAGACTGCAGTCAATACACACAATCTGACCAGTTTCCATGGCAGCCAAACATTTCTGACGAATTGCTTCCTTCTCCCTTCTTCCTCTAACTGGCTGCTCAATGTCTGGAAAAGTAAGGCTTCATTAACATTTATTTGTTATCCTTTAAGCCCAGGTCACATATTCGAGAAAGACCCCCACGGAAGATCAACAGTGTAATCACTTACAATGACTACAGAAATGAAATATTTGGTATGCCCTGGTCACATACATTCTCGAAAGACTGCCATGGAGTTGCCAGCCAATGATTTTTTTGTGTGTGTTTTTTCAATCAGAACTATGTGTATTTGTCAGAAGCTCTCTGTATTGTGATTGCTATCATTTGTAATAGTCCTTGTATACTGTAGCGATCCTTCACTATTTTTTGGGGTTTACAAATTACGTACTTATACGGTTTTCATACGTACCAGAACATATTTGTATGGTCTAACACACACCCATCTATAGGGATACACTACCGTGTTTGATCCGTGGCGATTTGTTTGTGCTTGTTCAAAAACTGTCAAGGATTGCGAAGAATACAAATAGTTACGGACAATACAGAAACAGAACCGCGTCATTGGTAGTCTTCCGTGAATATGTGACCTGGGCTGACTCCTTCATGTGAGTCAGCTGTGAGGGATAATTGAACAAAACATAGCACAAATTTCTATTAATAATAGTGATGGCTACCAAAAGTCCACTACTTCTTTATTGTTACATCAGAACTTGCATACTGATCTTTAGTGATCTAATATAAGTTAGAATCATACCATCTGAATGCTTTTTGTTCTCTCTATTTTTCTGTTTCTTGATTTTCCTCATTTCTCGTTGAATCTGTAGCTTCTCCTCATGATACCTTCTTTTCCTCTCTGACCGCTGTAATATACATAGATCTTTTTGTTGATATACAACAAATACATGGTCTATAACATTTGTGTATCTAGAAAAAGAAACTATAATAGTAATAATAGTAATAATTTATTATCAATACCAGGGCTTTGTTACATTGTTAATGACCCCTATTAATAACTTTGTTAGTTTTTATCAAAACTTCTCTTTACTGGAGGGCGCTTGTGTTTCAATTCTTCTGTGCCTTCAGTAGTGGTGCCGTTCTCTGTTAGATCCTTGCGTTCACCTGCCTGACATCCGTTTTGTTGAGAAATATTTCCATCCATCCTACAACGAAAAACATAAAGCTGTAATTTTAAAACACCAACAGATCTAGATCCAGTTTAAATTAAACAATTGCTGTATTTCTAAAATGTTTGCATTTTATGGGGTCGACTAGCAATGTGTGCAAAATCATTTAAGGTACGAACGACTTTATGTACGAATAGTTAAAGGTAAAATCTGTTTAACTAAATGCAGTTACTTGATGCCTGATGAAATACATATAGTAGTAAGCATTAAAATAAAGAATATACCTGATGTCAACAGTTGTAGGGTATTTTAACGGTTTAATTACAGATAAATAAATGTGTTTAGTAGTTGTGAGGTTGTCTTTCTTTGAAGAGAACTCTTCTTTTGGAGGAAAACGGTGCCAACTTTCACTACTACTCAGCTAGATTGCCCTCAAATGTCAAAAATATTTATTATTATATTTTGTTCTTAAAACAAATGATAATGAAGAAACTTTCATTGAAATGTTTAAGAATATATCTAAGATGTCAATTGAGGCAGATGTCAAGCCATGACAATCCATTTGTAAGTATATATATGTGTTGAACAATGAAAAGTTTTCGGACGAAATAAATTTCGGACACCTGCTCTGTTCGTTCATATAAGAATATTATTTTTAAATTAAGCAGCAGTTTCAGGGGAGTTAAATACATTTGTAGGTTTATGTGCTATAAGAGAACATGTCAATGAACACTGCACAAAATACTGGCAAGTCTAATTGACACTTGGGGTGGGGAGCCTTGTCTAAATTTATGCTAATCCAACATAGGGAACACCCTTAATAGGTCTGTTTATTTATCAAAACTTCATTGGAAAAAATGCTGGTCAAATACTGAATTGCTGTTAAAATCCAATTCTAATGTAGACAGTACAGAAAGGTCATTTACCCAGGGCGGGGATCGAACCCTCAACTCCCCTGCTTGCAAGTCAGGTGCTCTACCAACTGAGCTACATGTACCTGGCGTACAATTCTGCTTTAGGTTTGTTCCTATACATTACAGTGAACTCACTGTGTTACACAAACATAAACATGTACCTGTCAAGTCCATATAAAGAATTAATTGTACATATAAATCTAATGTAAACATTGAGCTGAAATGCTTAATAACACCTTGACATTGGAGAAGTGTAATGTTCAGATTCACTGTATTTTGATTTTACGTCTTTTCAATTAAAGATTAATAACATGAAACATTTTGATGCATTATTTAATGAACTCCCTGTAATATAACTTTGAACCTCTTTTCAAAATTTAAATCAAAACCCAATGCAAATAAAAACCAGTTATTATTTCCTTGATACTATTGACTTTCATAAGGGCATCAAAGGTGAGGTCACAGACCATCAGAAGAAGTTGATGGCACGAGGCCTTCCCCAGAGGAAGCCTATTGATGGAGTCAAGTCCGTGATCGTGGTGGCATCCGGCAAAGGTGGCGTGGGAAAATCAACAACTGCAGGTAGATATAGATAACATTAACTGCAGTAGTATCCAAATTAACAGAAGTAATATCCAAACAGAAATATGTTCTGGAAAAAAGTAAAGGTGCCAGTCTGTTTAAATTTAGTTATATTTTTAGATTCATTTAGTAAGCATACAAGTTAAAAAGAATGTTTATATTTTTTAAGCAGAAGTATAGGTAAACATTACGCATTGAGACGTGACCATAACCCCGGTTAGTTTATGTTCATCAAAATAGGTAAATTATTGGAAAGGTATAGAGATATAACCCATCTGAGTTAAACACAGATGATAGAGACACAGAGTATATACTATATTTGCAACGCCACAGCCATGTGAATTCGTAGCTCAGTCGGTTAGCGCGCGGTGTTGACTTTTTTCCCAATTTGACACGGGTTCGAGTCCTACACGAACTACAAAGTTTTTCAAGTTGCGACGATTGCATTTATGTTTAAAATTTCATTTTTTTTTGTAAATCTTTTTTTGTTTTTATATGATTTTACTAAATAAAAAATATATTATACAAAAAGAATAAAAAGAAAAATATAGAAAACAATGTACAAAAAATAAAATATTAAATGAATAATTTTAATTATATCAATACATTAAAACATAAGAGAAACGAACAACTTAGTTATAATAAAAAATAATATAAAAAAGTTAAGCGGACGTGAGGATACGATCCCCAGTTGCCTGGGTGCTAGGCAAGTACGCTATGCACTGCGATACCATGCTTGTATGGTCAGTGGCGTTAATAGCCTTATGAATAAATGTTTACATATGAATTGGCTACCTCACTTACGCTAAATATAGAAAAATACTGCTACTCCTATTTGAATGGACTAGCCGATCTTTGGTGTCTCAGAGGTCGTTGTTTACCTATACTACATTTAGTCTGTTTACTTAATATTGTTTATGGTTTGTCTTATTATTAATAAGTAATTTTATTTTTTATCAGTTACATTATGTATATTTTTAGTTATATACAGATGTATACTTCAGTGTCACAGCTAATTCCAGTTAATGTATAATACAATATGCATGGGTCAATCGGATGCAAGTTTATCAAAACTTTTATTTAACACTATCTTCCACTGGTACCTAGTTTTGAAATACCGGTAGTTAGGTTTGAGAAAAAAAATAAGTTTTTTAGAATTCTTTTTTCCTTGCAGTAAACATAGCATTGGCAATGGCCGCGAATGAACCTGTAAGTTTCATTATTTATTTTGTATTTTTCCTATTTCATTTTGTATTGTTTTGAGGTATAGTTGTGTGTTAAAAATAAAACAATTAAGCTATCGATCTCTTACACAAAGTAATATTTAGTCAAAAAATACAAAGCTAAAATGAGTTTTCAAACATTAGTGACAGATGACAAATTTAAATTAGAATTGTAGTAATAAAACAGTTCATAGATCCTGACAGGTTCTGTTGTTTTGTAGAAGAGGTCTGTTGGATTGTTGGATGCAGATGTTTATGGACCTTCAATTCCTACCATGATGAACTTGAAGGGGGAACCATTTCTTAATGACAGTATGTGTTATTGTAACAGAGACTTTGTATTCAACTGCTTTTAGTATATTGGTAAACTTGAATTAATTGAATAAGTCATATTAAATTTTATTCACATGTACATGTATTATGTTTTGGGGGATATTTATCATATATAGGCCTTGAATTAAGAAATACTGTTACATAATTATAGTTGGATTGTACTATTTATGTGTCTATATTTGTTCTTCAGAAAATCAGATGGTTCCTCTGGTTAACTTTGGAATTAAATGGTATATGTTTATGTTTCAAGCCCTAATTTGTTCATAGTAAATAATAACACTCTAACTAACTGATTATTTATACTAACAGTATTTATAAGCTTATTTCCAAACAAACTGATAAATCAATTAAACATGTTTTAGACATAAATCTCTAAATCACCCATGTATCTCTATTTCTCACATGTTAAGAGACCCATGAATCTCTTTATCTCACATATAAAGAGACCAATGTATCTCTATATCTCACCAGCATGTCGATGGGTTTTCTGGTGAATGAGAAGGCTCCAGTGGTGTGGAGAGGTCCGATGGTCATGTCCGCTGTCCAGAGGCTGCTCAGACAGGTTAGCAACTGTACATAAATGTCCCATTATTACAGTACTGCCATAGGCTTCATGATCACAGTGTGTATAGCTCCAGAGTTTGTGCACATGTTGAGTAACTGCTACATTTTGTAGTTTGGAAACAATCCTTGTGTTTTTCAGGTATTCTGTTAATGCTAAAATATTGTTGGTGCATTTAGTTTGTACCGTATGTAAATAGATGTTAAAGGCCTATTCTAAAGTATTTATTTGCTAAAATAAAAAAAATGTTCATGTCATAGCTACCTCCATATAAAATTGTAGTAAGTCTATATGTATACAGTAATTTGTTAAATGAATGGTTAAATAACAACAACAAAAAGTTCAATCTGCATAATCGCATGTAATTGAAGAACACACAGCCTATATAAACGACCAGTTTGTTTAAGTGTTACTGCACATTTCAGGTGGCGTGGGCTCCCCTGGACTACCTGGTTGTGGATATGCCACCCGGCACAGGGGACATCCAGCTGTCTATCTCACAGAACATCCCCATCAATGGTAGGTGGGCTGTCTCTCTTACAGAACATCCCCATCAACGGTAGGTGGGCTGTCTCTCTTACAGAACATCCCCATCAATGGTAGGTGGGCTGTCTCTCTCACAGAACATCCCCGTCAACGGTAGGTGGACTGTCTATCTCACAGCACATCCCCGTCAACGGTAGGTGGGCTGTCTCTCTCACAGAACATCCCCATCAATGGTAGGTGGGCTGTCTCTCTCACAGAACATCCCCATCAACGG
>Ga0224511_10001462_pt1 | contig 14331 bp, 10 predicted proteins | sample SF_May12_sed_USG_2_FD_169988 | JGI IMG/M metagenome (GOLD analysis project Ga0224511, IMG submission 169988) | Sediment microbial communities from San Francisco Bay, California, United States - SF_May12_sed_USGS_8_1 | ecosystem: Environmental > Aquatic > Marine > Sediment | place: USA...
TAAGGGATTGAGATCGTTGCCATCCGGCGGCACCGGGAACAGGCGCTCAAACGGATTGGACGTGAGCAGCAAAAACAACAAAAAGCCAATGCTGATTAATGCCATGACTGACGTAACGCGGGCGACCGTTGCCAGGGGCAGGCTGCGGCTGAACAGGGCAACCGCCGCCGTCCAGAGCGCCAGAATCACCACCCACAACAACATAGAACCTTCGTGGGCAGCCCAAACCCCGGAGAACCGGTACGGCAAAGGCAGGGCCGAATTGGAATTATTGGCCACGTACAGTACCGAGAAATCGTTGACCACAAAGGAATAGGTAAGGCAGGCAAAGGAAATGACAATAAACAGGCACTGGGCATAGGCCAGGGGCCGGGCCATGGCCATCCACTTCACGCGTCCCAGCGTCGCCCCTGCCAGCGGCACGCTCGCCTGCACCAGCGCCAGGCACAAGGTGAGAATTAAAGCAAAATGTCCGATCTCAGGTATCATGGCCGAGTATTATGCAATACAGTTGTGGAGCGGGTAACACTGCAATGGTCTGTCAGGTTGCTTACACGATTCGCGGACTGTTTAGGGTGTCGCCTGATTATATCTAGTTTCCGGCAAAAGATACCATGAAATTCTGTTACCGTGCCGCCGGTTTGCTATGATTTCGGCCGGAGAGCTGATAAATGATAGATCAATTTGAGAAACTGAAGTCCGGAATAATCGACTGGATCTGGGATCCGGCGCGTTTAGGTGCTACCGGCTGGAAGCGCAGCGTGGTGACAACGCTGCGAATTGGCTACCTGGTAATAAGGGATTTGCTGGAAGGTCTGATTACTCTCCGGGCCATGGGTCTGGTGTACACCACCCTGTTATCGTTGGTGCCGTTACTGGCGGTCAGCTTTTCAGTGTTAAAGGGTTTCGGTGTCCATAACCAGATTGAACCGCTGTTGCTCAATGTGTTGTCGCCACTGGGTGCTAAGAGCGTTGAGATCACCTCCCGCATCATTGAGTTTGTGGAGAACATGAAGGCCGGTGTGCTGGGTTTTGTTGGTCTGGCATTTTTGATCTTCACGGTAGTTTCCCTCATCCAGAAAATAGAACGCGCGTTTAATTACTCCTGGCATGTGGGCGAGCATCGGCCGCTGGCGCAACGCTTCAGTAACTATTTAAGTGTGATTCTTATTGGCCCGGTGCTGTTGTTTTCCGCTATCGGTATCACGGCATCTTTTGCCAACGCCGAACTTGTTCACAAGCTAATGGAAGTGGAAGCCATTGGTGCGCTGGTGCAAATGGCGGCCAAGCTTATACCATTTGTTCTGGTAATTACCGCTTTCACCGTTATTTATATTTTTGTCCCCAATACCAAAGTCAAGGCAACGTCGGCGCTCGTGGGTGCCGCCACGGCGGGTATTTTGTGGGAAACAGCCGGGCTGGCGTTTGCCTCGTTTGTTGTCAACTCCGCCAAGTACACCGCCATTTATTCCGCGTTTGCCACCTTGATCCTGTTCATGATCTGGATTTATTTAAGTTGGTTAATCCTGCTGATCGGCGCCAACATTGCGTTTTATCATCAGCATCCGGAATACCGAAAACTGCAGCGGCGCTTGATACAGTTGGGTAATCGTTTAAAGGAAAAAGTCACTCTCGTGGTGATGGCGCTCATCAGTAAAAATTATTATGAAGGCAAACCCGCCTGGAGTCTCGAGTCATTGTCAAAGGAATTGAACATCATGACAGAATTGCTGGCGCCTCTTATGACAAGCCTGGTAGAGCGAAATATACTGGTGCGTACCGATGATGTACCGCCAAATTATATTCCGGCCCAGGCGCCGGAACAGATGACATTAAAGAAGATAGTCGATGCCGTGCGCGCCACCGATGGTGACGACAAGTTTCTTAATTCACAGCTTCCCAGGATAGCGTCAGTCGAGACCTGTTTTTCAGAAATGGAACAGGGCGCGGGCCAGGTGCTGGCCGGACGTACGCTAAAGGATCTGGCAACCATGGCGCCCGATGTTGTGGCCCAATCATCCAGCCAGCGGTAGGGCGGATTAGCGGTAGGGCGGATTAGCGTCAGCAAATCCGCCGTAGGTTATTCCGCAAATACGAACCCGGGTAATGATTTGATTATCGTCGTCCATTAGATGTGTCACTCATCCGGCGCAATAAAACAGCCATTGCGCCCTACGTCGTGATAGCAAGTAGAAGGTAGTAGAAGGTAGGGCGGATTAGCGTCAGCAAATCCGCCGTAGGGAATTATTTGGTGATGTCGTTATGCAAACATCACCGAACACGAATCCGGGCGATGGATTGATTATCGTCATCAATTTAACGGGTCATTCATCCGGCGCAATAAAAAAGCCATTGCCCCCTACGCCATGATAGCAAGTAGAAGGTAGGGCGGATTAGCGTAAGCAAATCCGCCGTAGGTAAGTCCACGATGGTGTTGTAATCCGGCACAATGTGACTTAAAACCATCATCATTTTGAAGCGTCATTCATCCGGCGCAATGAAAAAGCCATTGCGCCCTACATCTTGTTTATCGTTGTGTCCGGTGCAAACAGAAAAGCGTGCGCCCTACGTCGTGATAGCAAGTAGAAGGTAGGGCGGATTAGCGTAAGCAAATCCGCCGTAGGTAGTTCCATGGCGGTGTTGCCATCCGTCGCCATACAAAATCCATTGTGCTCTACAATAGTGCAGGATAGGGCGATCATGCCTTACAAACCTGATAATCATTAGGCACACAATAAATAAAATTATTTCTGTAATATCCTTCAGAGAGCGACATAGGCCGCCAAAAACATTAATACAATTTGTCATGTTTATGCGGTGGAGATAATGGCTTATATCCCCAATAACTCCGCGTTTTAGAATTCACCGATAATCGCTATACATAATAATACTGTTAGCAGTTTTAGTATGTCGTGAGAATAAAGTCGCGATAGGGAGTAGGCTGTGACGTATTCTATTGTGGCAAGACAAGCATTGGCAGGGACTTTTGTACTGGCCTTTTTGCTGCTCGGCTCGTGTAAAGAAAATTCCAGCAAACCGGTTGTGTCGACCCTATCTATTGCCGTGTTGCCTGACGATAGCAGCGAAAATCTGTTGGCGCGCTACACTCCACTGATTGATCACATATCCGCCTTTACAGGCTATAAAGTGAACCTGGTTATTCCGGATAGCTACCAGCACCTGCTCGAGCTGTTCGGAAAAAAACAAATTGATATGGCCCGGTTTGGCGGCTTTACCTACATCAAAGCCAATCGGGACTACGGCGCTAAAGCGCTGGTGTTTCGTGATATCGATGCCCAGTTTACCAGTGTGATACTGGTGAGAGCGGAGAGCAAGGCAAAGACCCTGGGTGATCTCAAAGGACTGCGATTCGGGTTTGGTTCCGAATTATCGACCTCGGGACACTTGATGCCGCGACAGTTTTTGATGGACGATAAAATTAATCCGGAAACCTATTTCTCATCAGTCGTCTATACGGGCAGTCACAATAAAACAGCGGAGTCGGTTCGGGACCGCAAAGTGGACGCCGGTGTTGCCAACTCCGACATCATTGAACAAATGTTTCGCACAGGGCAACTCAAAACCAGCGAGGTCCGAATTCTGTGGCGATCTCCGACTTATCAGGATTATCTGTGGGCGGTGAACCAGGACATGGATCAGCAGACAGCTCGAAAGATACGGGACAGTTTTCTTGTGTTGCCTGACGGCGGCAATGCAGAAAAAGTGCTTCTCAAAAGGCTGGGGGCCAATTATTTTCTCCCGGCCACCGAGGCGGATTTTGTGTCACTGGCAGAAGCGGTAGACACTTACGAGAAGTGGAAAAATCAACATGACTAACACTTTCAGCACCTTCCATGCATCAATATTGAAACACATCTACATGGCAATCGTCACGGTGCTGCTTATGGCATTAATGGTGACGGCGATATTCTCAATACGTGAGCTCGATCATCGTGAGCTCGAGCAAGAGATTAATGACTATCATATGATTTCCATTAGTCACCTTCAGTCGATTAAAAGGGAGATAACAACCAGCCAGCTGCAATTCAATAGAATTCAGAAAAGAATTTCCGCAGGTCTCTGAAAATCCTATGTAAGCAAGGAAGCGTCTTCTGTTGCGAGAAGTTTTACGAGAAACGTCTCCCGGGATATGCAAAATCTGGCGTTATTACATTCAAGGTATGGCAACAATGAGTCATACCAATTAATGACCCGGCGCGTTGCCCAAAAAATGGCGGATATTGAAAAGGTATCGCTGGCTATGGAAAAGGGTGTTTCCTATAACGGCAACAGCATTCAGAAAAGTCTGGATGACTTGTTTGTGTTACTTAGCCAATGGCGTCGACTGCATCAGACGGACATGGAACAGGCGCGGGAAGAACTTCTGGTGAATATTACCAATGACAGGGTATACGGGATGTCCGCGAGCGCGGTAGTTATATTGGTTAGCTCAGGCATCGTATTCTGGCTGGTGACGCAAATTAATGTTGTGCTGTCGCAACGACAGAAGCTGGACGAGCAAATGCGAGACAGCGAGGCGAGATTCCGTTCCACCTTCGATCAGGCAGCAGTGGGGATCGCCCACGTCTCGCCCGACGGAAACTTTATTCGGGTCAATAACAAGTTGTGCGACATTACCGGTTACACCGAAGAAGAGTTGCTGGGCAAGACATTTCAGGAAATCACCCATTCCGCCGATCTGAAGAAGGACATCAATATGGTTGGCCGTGTTCTGGTGGGCGAGGTGAGCACCTACAACACGGAAAAACGCTACTACCGCAAAGACGGCAGCATCATCTGGGTTAGCCTGACAGTATCATTGCTGCGGGACGAACAAGGCAAACCAAGGTATTTTATTTCCGTGATCGAGGACATTAACAGCCGGAAAAAGATGGAACAGGCGTTGGAGCGATTAAATACCGAACTGGAAAACCGCGTCAATCAGCGTACCCAGGAACTGCTAGAGGCCAAGGAGATAGCGGAAAAGGCCAGCGAAGCAAAGTCAGAGTTTCTGTCGCGCATGAGTCATGAATTGCGCACACCGCTGAACGCCATTCTCGGCTTCGGGCAATTGTTGAACTCAAGGAAGTATGGCCATTTGAACGAAGAACAACGCGATCAGGTGAGTGAAGTCCTGATTGCCGGCCGCCATCTCCTGGAGTTGGTGGACGAAGTGCTGGAGTTGTCAAAGATAGAGTCGGGCACCCTGGTGGCCAGCATGGAGGAAATGGATTTAAAAGACGAAATCGAGAGCGTTCTGTCTATGATGGCGCCCATGGCGGAAAAGCGGCGGGTTGAATTTGTGCGGAAGATCGTGCCGAAACAGGTATGCCATGTGTACGCGGACAGGCGTTATTTAACCGAGGTGCTGAGCAACTTTTTTTCCAACGCCATCAAGTACAACAAAGAACAGGGCAAGGTGTATGTCGAGTGCGACATCATGGACCAGGGCATGATACGGGTGACCATCTCCGACACCGGTATCGGTATCCCGGACGGCATGCAGTCCAAACTGTTTCAACCCTTCGAACGCCTGGGCCGTGACTACGAGGTAGAGGGAACCGGTATCGGCCTGAGCATCACCAAGGCGCTGGTGGAAAAAATGGGCGGCGCGGTGGGTTATTCGGCGCGCAGCAGCAACGGCGCCAGCTTTTGGTTTGAGTTAAAACAGGCAAGCTGATTACGTCTCGGTTTCACCCGGCGCAAATACTGGCTGAAATCCCCCCGAATATCCTTTATCATCCCGGCCTCTAACGTCGTCATTCACAGGTTCAACATCCCGTTATGTCCATCAAAACACGCTTTGCCCCAAGCCCCACCGGTTATCTGCATGTGGGCGGCGCGCGCACTGCGTTATTTTCCTGGCTCTATGCCCGGCGCCATGGCGGCATGTTTGTCTTGCGCATTGAAGACACCGACCTGGAGCGTTCCACTGCCGAATCGGTAAACGCCATTCTGGAAGGCATGACCTGGCTGGGGCTGGAATACGACGAAGGCCCGTTCTACCAAACCGAACGCTTCGACCGCTACAAACAAGTGATCCAGCAATTGCTGGACGAGGGCAAGGCCTATCACTGTTATTGCTCCAAGGAAGAACTGGAGACATTGCGCAACACGCAAATGGCCAACAAGGAAAAGCCACGTTATAACGGCCGTTGCCGCCATCGGCAGGGGCCGCCACCCGCAGGCGTGCAACCGGTGGTGCGCTTTAAGAATCCAACGGACGGTGTTGTCGTCATCGACGACATCGTCAAAGGCAAAGTCAGTATTCAGAATGCCGAGCTGGACGATTTAATTATCGCCCGGCCCGACGGCACGCCCACTTACAATCTGACCGTGGTGGTGGATGACCTGGACATGGGCATCACCCACGTCATTCGCGGCGACGATCATTTAAATAACACGCCCCGGCAAATCAACATCCTCAAGGCATTGGGCGCCACGCCACCGGCCTATGCCCACGTGTCCATGATCCTGGGCGCCGACGGCCAGCGTTTGTCCAAACGCCACGGGGCAGTAAGCGTCATGCAATTCCGGGAAGAGGGGTTTCTGCCCGAGGCCCTGCTGAATTACCTGGTGCGCCTGGGTTGGTCTCACGGCGATCAGGAAGTGTTCTCTCTGGACGAAATGGTAGAGCTGTTCGATTTGCCCAAGCTCAACAAGGCCCCCGCCAGCTTCAATACGGAAAAGTTGCTGTGGCTCAATCAACACTATATTAAGAATAGCGACCCGGCCCACATCGCCCATCACCTGGGCTGGTACCTGGGCCAGTTGAACATCGACCCGGCCCAAGGCCCGGAACTGGTGGAAGTGGTCAAAACCCAGCAAGAGCGCGCCAAGACCCTGGTGGAAATGGCCGTGAATTGCGCCTTCTTCTACCTGGCGCCGGAGCAGTTCGACGAAAAAGACGCAAAGAAACATTTAACACCCGATATCAAAGAGGCCCTGGGCAATTTTCGGGACAACCTCGCCGCGCTACCCGACTGGACCGCCGACGGCATTCACAACCTGGTGAAAGAAACCGCCGAGGTTTATGAATTGAAGTTAGGCAAAATCGCCCAGCCCATACGCGTGGCCGTGGCCGGCAGGGGGGTGTCGCCCCCCATCGATATCACGCTTTTCCTTCTGGGAAGGGAAAACACCCTGAGCCGGTTGGATAAGGCCCTGAATTTTATCGGCTAAGTCCGGCTTGACGTTCAACATCCCGATCCGTAAAGTACGGCCCCTTCTGGGGCTATAGCTCAGCTGGGAGAGCGCCTGCATGGCATGCAGGAGGTCGGCGGTTCGATCCCGCCTAGCTCCACCAACTTGTTTTAGTTGTACCCAAAGACATCACTGTCCCCATCGTCTAGAGGCCTAGGACACTGCCCTTTCACGGCGGCAACAGGGGTTCGACTCCCCTTGGGGACGCCATATCAAAACCAAAAAGCCCCGCAAGGGGCTTTTTGTTTGATGGACAACGTACAGAGAATCGTTGCAGTCAAAGCATTATCCGTACGCCGGTGCTGTTATCGCCGTCGGACGCCCAAATACTGCTTTGCCATTGCCGCCCGATTCGTTATCCTGCCAAACATAACCTTAATAAATGCCTAACTTTGCCCGCCCGCATCAGGCTAACCCTTGCCGCGGGGATCAGGCCAGGGGAGCAACACGAGTTTGGTTTAACCCCAGAGTACAAAAAAAGGTAGGGCGCATTCGCGACAGCCAATGCGCCGTAGGGAATTTTCTGCCAAGCCTGAGGCGAAGAAATAATAGAAGTCTGCCGAGTTGCAAGGACCAGACCAAGGGAGCAAAACAAGTCTACAGGGTGTGTACAGAGAAGGAGGACGCAAACCAATGTTATCCAGCCGTAAGCGCCAACACCGTCATCGGGAGCGTTAAGCATTGGCGCCTGAAGATACCCTGCTTGAAGCCGAAACCCGCAAAGCCATCGATGAAAAACTTATCGCGGCGGGTTGGGTGGTGCAGGACAAGAAACGCCTCAACCTCCATGAGTCATTGGGTGTTGCCGTGCGCGAAGTCTTCGATGAAGGCAACGCCTTCTGCAAAAATATCACCTACAAAGTCGGCAAAAAAACCGCAGAAGAATCCATCACAAATTTGCCGGGAGCAAATTTGGCCGCGCTTCAGTGCGCCGCGAAGCGGGGCGCGCCATGGACGGCGCGCAACAGAGCCTTCCGCTCACCACATCAAGTAACAAAGAAGGGTTTCATCCAGGGCGGGATGATAGAATCCAACAACTTACGAGCTTGTAACTAATTTCTTAAATATAAAAGAACAGGATATGGACACAAAAGAAATAATCGACCGCATTTTTAAAGAACCAGGAGTCAAGTACGAACTGTCAGAGTTCGACACGCTGGGCAAACCCATACACGATTTGATCACAATTTATCCAAAGACGATTGAGTCTGGTCGTGATGCGGGAAAAACGAAGTACTTCCTTAAAAGCTTCGTGCCGTTCTCTTCAGGGAATGAAGAAGTTCAGGTATATGTCGATGGCGGTAAAACCGCGCCTGAGGAGATTGTTCGGCAATTATGGGTTTATAAACTCATAAACCAATATGGCTATAAAGCCGACGAAATTGACCTGGAAAAAAGCGTTCAGTTTGGTACCGAGGTTAGCACCAAGGCGGCAGATATCATCGTCTATACCGATGCCACCAAAGACACGCCAAAAATCATCGTTGAGTGTAAAAAGCCCAAACGCAAAGATGGTATTGAACAGCTCAAGAGTTACATGAACGCTAAGGGCGCACCGGTGGCGGTGTGGTCCAACGGTGCTGATAGCATTATTTTGTACCGTCCTTATCCTGCACAGTTTGACGATACTCTGTTTGATATTCCCAAACGTGGTCAAGAACCAAAGGATGTTCTGGAAGCTGCAAAAACACTTCTGCAACTCAAGAAAGACTTCAATTTCAAAAAGATTATTCAGGACCTTGAAGAACTGGTGTTGGCCGATAGTGGCAAAGACGAGTTTAATGAAATTTTCAAATTAATCTTCGCCAAAATCTGGGACGAGAAAGAAGCGCTAGAAAACCGAAAAGACAAGGTTGTCGAGTTTCGCAAGGCGCTAGATCCTGAAATTACCTTCGATCGCATCAATAATCTTTTCCACAAAGCCTGTGCAGAATGGCCCGGCATTTTCAAAGAGAACGAAGATATTGAGCTTGCTAAGCGCCACCTTCAAGTTTGTGTAGGTCCGATTGAGGGTGTTCGCCTCATGGGTTCCAACCTGCGTATTATGGACGATGCGTTTGAATACCTGCTCCCGACTGAAGCGAAAAAGAAGAAAGGCCAATTCTTCACGCCACGGCATGTCGTCGAAATGTGTGTGCGCATGCTTAATCCAACTCAAAAAGAATATGTGATGGACCCGTCCTGTGGTTCCGGCGGCTTTTTGCTACATGCCATGGACTGGTGTTACCCCGCTAAAGATAGTGATGCTAGAGAGTTACGCAAACATCGCTATGCAGCAAAGTATCTTTGGGGTATCGATTTTGAAACACGCGCAGCGAAAACATCTCGCGCATTAATGCTGATTGCGGGTGATGGACACACCAATATCTTTGGCCCTGATGTCAGTAGTCTCGATCCTAAGACGTGGTATGAGACCGGTTCTGGCCAGGCGCTTATGCAAGGATTACGTCAGGCCAAACTCACCGCGAAAAAGATACCAGAAAATGAACCACTAACAGATGATGATAAAGCCTGGGAATATTTCGACGAACTTAAATTCGATGTCATTCTGGCTAATCCACCTTTTGCGGGTGAGATGAAAGATCGCAAAATGCTCGTGCATTACGAGCTAGCAAAGCCAGCGCTCAAACGCGCCGGAGACGATAAACAACCCAAGGAAGAACGCGACGTACTATTTATTGAGCGCATATTAAAGATGCTCAAACCGGGCGGACGAGCGGCAATCGTATTGCCGCAAGGCAAGTTCAATAACTCATCACTGGCGTTCATTCGCGAATGGATACTTAAGAAGGCTAGACTGCTTGCGGTCGTGGGGCTGCATCCAAATACGTTTAAACCTCATACCGGCACCAAAACCTCTGTGCTCTTCGTGCAAAAGTACACGAAGGAACAACTTGATGAAATTGCCAAAGTGCATGATGAAGTCGCAGTAGCCTGTCCAGACTACGAGGCCGAGATTCAGAAAGTCATTGATGACAGCCAGGCCGAGGTAGATGTGCCGGATGATGCCATCCCCGAGGCTGTTGCCGATTTAATTGCAGAAACCTTTGCTGAGCCGGAAATCGAAGAAATTAGCGAAGACAACGGGGAAAATAATGAGGAAACCGAAACCAGTGTGGCGACCCCAGAAGAACTGATAGCTGATGCAGAAGATAAGCTTAATCAGCTAAAGGATGAACTGATTAAATGCAAACAGAAGTTGTCAGACATCGACAGCGATATCGAAGCTCTGCAAGAACAGCAAAAGACCGAGGTCGACGTTTTGCAGCAGCAGCAGCAAACAGAAATTGACGCCATATCAGATGGTTGGACAGAAAAGCAAAGCGAGTTAACAAAACATTTAAAACCCATCAAAGCTGAACAAAGAGCAGTAATCAGAGCCTTAAAAGATGAACATAAAGAAGCACTCAAAGGCTTAAAAGAAAAGAAAAAATCAGAGCAGAAGTCATTTAAAGCAGACATAAAGCGATTAGAAAAAGAAATTCCATCGGCAGAAAAAACGCTTAAGCTTCTGAGCAATCGTGGCAAGCTTGAACTGGTGCTGGGCGATGATGACTTGATCGGTACGCTCAAAGAGCGATGGATAGCTGCCGAAGTGGCCAAACGACTGGATTATCCTATATTCATGGCAGTTAGTGAGCGTGGGGGTAAAAACAATTCGGGCGATTATGAATACATGACCGATGAATACGGGAGCCTGGTTGAGTTTCCCGATGGTCATCCTCAAGAAGGGCAACTTGTGGTGAATCAGGATATTGTGAATTACGATTTGATATCAGATGATCTTGTAGATGCTGTAAAAATTCCTAATGAACAAATTTGTGTAGCGGAGGCCTTTGTCCGTTTTGCGCAGGAACAAAAGTTGAACTTCTGGAGTGAAATTAAGTGATAAGTTTTACTGTCGGACTGTCAGAAGTAGAAGGTCGTTTTAGATTAGATCCTGATTACTATCAACCTAAATACAGGAATGTTACAGCGCCTCTGCAAAATATCTGCTCATCCAGGATATTAGATGAATGTATTGTTACTTTGGGTCCAGCTTATAGTAGCAAATCTTTTGGTGGGAATGGAAATATAAGAATTGCCAAAATAGGTGATATAACAAATAAACGACTACCAGATGCATGGGAAAATATTAGTGCTCGAGAATTCAATAAATTTGGAAGTGTTAAACTAGATAAAGATGATATTCTTTTGACTATGACTGGCGACCCACCAGATGTTGGAAAGGTATTTATCCCATATAATTCATTCGAAGAAGATAACTTGCTTGCTTTTAATCAGAGAGTAGCGAGGATCAAAGCTAAAAAAATTGATCAGCATTATTTATATGCGTATCTATCAACTGAAAAGTTTCGTCTTCGAATTGAGCAAGTAGCGTTAGGTATTAGGCAAAGAAATATTTCTGTTCCCGACATGAGGTCAACATATGTGTTTGTGCCTAAAGATACTCGCCATATAGATGAGATAACTAGATTAATTAAGCGTCACTTAAAAAGCAGACAGGAATCACAAAATCATCTTTTAGATGCAAATAGTATGCTTGAATTCGAGCTTAGGCTTGATAATTTTACGTTTGAAATGCCAATTGGTTACTCTGCGAATTTTAGTGAATTAGAAACTTCTCTTCGTTCAGATGCGCAGCACTATCAGCCACGTTTTAAAAAATTAATTAATCATTTATCTTGCTATCAAACTTCTAGTGTTCGAGATATTCGAGCTTATAATAGACGAGGCCTCCAGCCTATTTATGTAGATAATGGTGAGGTAGATGTTATTAATAGTCAACATCTAGGTCCTAAGCATATAGATTACTCAGGCCTACAAAAAACTAGTTCGGCATCTTTTTCGGCTGCACTGGTGGCGCATATTCGACGGGATGATTTGCTGATCTATACAACAGGGGCCTATGTTGGGCGTACTAATATTTATCTAAGTGATGCTCCAGCCATGGCAAGTAATCACGTCAATATTCTACGATTACGCCCTGGTATAGACGCCGCTTATATGGCTCTAGTATTTCAATCGATTATTGGTCAATTTCAAACTCAAAAGCATGCGCGTGGCAGTGCGCAAGCAGAGCTCTATCCAAATGATATCGATCGTTTTATCGTTCCATTAATTGATGAGGCTAAACAAAAAGAAATTGGTGACTTGTTACGTGAGAGTTTGGTTAAACAACAGGAATCAAAACGGTTACTAGAACAAGCTAAAACACGCGTCGAACAACTCATCGAGGAGGCCGCCCAGTCATGAATTTGTCTGATGATGACACCAAACTACTAAAAGAACTGTGTGACCAACACAGCGTAAGCCACGAAAAAGTATTGAAGCTCTTAGCAACGGTACGTGAATATGAATTCAAGGACCGGCGCACCGGTGTCTATGATGCATTACGCGACATCCTGAAAAGTAAGCCGGATATCAAATAGCTGGATAGCTGATGAGTGAAGAAAAAAACCATTCCCGATATATCAATGACCCCAGCTTGTTGGTCGAGCTTTGTCGGGAAGTCATCGAAGTGTTAGACGCCGGTGTTGATGATGCAGAAATAAAGGAGAAAGAGGCTCAACTCAAAGAAATTGCGCGCTCAATCGAACGTTTGGAGAAAAGCGGCGTTGCGGTACCGGATGTGTTACGGGCCGAAAAGACGCGTCTTGTTTCGTCTCTAAGTATTCATGCAGAAGCCTCGCAAGCACTGGCGCAACTCGTCGGTGATTTTGAAGAAATACTAAAGGATCTGAGGACGCGCTTAGGCCAGTATGAAAGTGCAACGGGCACGAAAAAGACAAAAGGAAAGCGTTCGCGTACGCCCAAGACACCGAGTACGACACTGCGGGAGTGTATTATTACTGCATTAAAACGGCTAGGTGGTTCGGCACATAAAAATGAAGTGCTTAAATATGTTGGAATGCAATTAGAAGGCAAGCTATTGCCCGGCGATATGGAATGGCGAGAATCCACCAATGACTATGCCTGGCAAAACAATACCTGCTGGGAGCGCTTTCGCATGACGCAAGATGGGGTATTACGCAGTGATTCGCCGCGAGGCACCTGGGAATTGAGTGAGGAATACCAGTGAAATTCCAAAAACTAATCATTGAAAACTATAAATCCTTTCAATTTCCGACGGAGATTGTATTCCCGACGAGCGAAGATGGCCGCAGTATCTTTTTGATTGGGGGAATGAATGGTGCCGGTAAAACTTCAATCATGGAAGCGATCAATTATTGTCTTTATGGCGCTAAACCGGATGAGATATATCGCAATATCAATCGCCGAGAAAAGGCCAAGGGTAACGCAAGTGTGGCTTTTGAACTGGTCATCGAAATGGATGATCATTCAGAGTTGATTGTGAAGCGTTCATGGAGTGCGGGTGCCGTCAGCGAACCAAAGCCCCGCGACCTGAATGAACGTTTAGTGGTTGTGCAAGATGGTAAGCGTGTATCGGTCCAGAACCAGGAAATTTGGCAGGATTTTATCCGGGCTGCCATTCCGCCTGGTATTACCCAATTCTTTTTCTTCGACGGTGAAAAGATCCAAGAGATTGCCGCTGATGATCATTCTGAAGTCCGTTTAAAAAGCTCACTGGAAGCTGCGCTTGGTATTCAATATATAAATCGGCTCGCGAGCGATGTGCTGTATATCAAACAGGAAGAGCGGAAGGGATTTGTTGAAATATCCGATGAGGATCTTGAGTTTAAACAAAGTGAACTCAAACGCGAGAAAAGCAAGCATTCTCGTAAGGTGCAGGAAAGAGAGACCCTGATTGAAGAGCTAAATGGATTCAAGTCTCAACTTGATGAAGCTAAAAAACGTTTTGAGGCGGCATTTCATACTGCACCCGAGTCGCAAGAAACCATGCGGGAACAAGAGAAAAAGCGAATCCTTGCCTCGAATCGTCTGGCGCAAGTGGAAAGTGAAATCAGGGGGCTGTGCGAAAAGGTACTGCCCTTTAGTATGGCAGGCTCACTATTTGGCGGGATTCGCAAGCAGATTGAAGCAGAACGTGAGTCGGCCAGTGGTGAAGCGATAAAACAGAATGCTGAAGAGTTGGCAAAACGGATTGTGCGTGTTGTGGAAGAGCCAGAACCCATATACCGCGAAAAATTATCAGCCGAAAAGATG
>Ga0224511_10001463_pt1 | contig 14329 bp, 7 predicted proteins | sample SF_May12_sed_USG_2_FD_169988 | JGI IMG/M metagenome (GOLD analysis project Ga0224511, IMG submission 169988) | Sediment microbial communities from San Francisco Bay, California, United States - SF_May12_sed_USGS_8_1 | ecosystem: Environmental > Aquatic > Marine > Sediment | place: USA...
AACAAAACAATAATTGTCGATGCCATGTGATGAGAAATTCAAAATTCATTGGGGGAGAAATTAGAAATAGCCGAATACTATTCGCAAGATGTAAAATCATTTCTTTCGTACAAAGATCTAGTTTACCTTTAAAAATAAGTGTGAAATAATATATGGGCATGCCAAAAATATCGATGACGGTTTCTCGTTTATTCGCCAAATTTGATCAGGCCCGTGGCATTCTTGTTCGATTTTTTTACGTGACTGAACACACAGTTGCGCTTTTATTGGCGATATAGCATGCACAATCAAAATGTATTTTCAAAATATAACACAAATCGGTTTGTAACGTTTTACGTTTGAACTGTCTGTTTTCAGATGCTTGGCCAGATGATTTTATCCATGCTTTTGGTCCTGGGTTGCTTCACAAGTTTTGCTCTGGCTGGTATTGGAGAAATGTTCAAACCTTCGTCTAATGCTGATCGTACTGGTTTTGGAGAAATAAGCAAACCCTCGTTTACTGCTGATCTAAGTGAATATAACGAAAGTGCAGTAAAGACGTTAACGATTATATTCATAGCAGGAAGTGTAGCCGTGCTTCTTCTTGACGTCTTTGGGATGTGTATCGTGTGTACCTACGGGATCTATTTTGGAGTGCAGATCAAGAATCGGAGTGGTAGAAGAACCGTCGTGGTTGTCAAGTCCCAAATGGGCGGGGCTTCAGACGCAGAAAGCCTGCAGGAGCAGAACCGTCTCCTCCAGGAACAGGTGAGGCTTCAGCAACAGCTGCTTAACCAGCAGCAGCACCAACAGCAGCAGCAGCAGCAGCAGCAGCAGCAGCAGCAGCAAGCCGGACAGTTCGGTTACGGAATGCCGCCGCCGGCTTCCGGGTTCGCATCATTAGCGCCGGACGCACCACCGCCTAGCTACGACTTAGTAAAGCGTTAAGAGTGTAAATCATTAACGTTATTTTTTTTTTGCTTTCGTTATTTCTTCTAATATTGTTTGTATACGAAGAACATGTTCATAATAATGACTCAATTTCTCCGCTATATGTATTTTGCAAGTTGTTGTGAAGAAATTACATGTATGTCTTTTTATTTAGTATCTATTGTTGTTGATATGTAATATTTAATAATTAATAATTATTCTTCTGTGTGTTTTTGTTATAACATTATCATTGCCTTCAGCAGTATGCAATATAGTACTATGCCTTACTATTTGTTATTATTGCCTATCACATTATTTGCCTTATTTGTAAAGGTACTGCATTTTTTATTACAACTCATAATATTTATGACTATAGCTATTTACGTATGTTTTCTACAATATATCTAATAAATTTGTTTTAACAGATTTTCGTGTTGCAACACATTATTATTAATTTTGGAAAACAAACCCCTTCGACTCGTTTTTCATTAATTGTATCCAAAGGCATTTGTTTTAATGCTGTCGTAGGCTTTGCGGTAATCTGCGCATCAATAGCATAGCTTCTCCTTTTTATTTATTTTAAATCACAAAAACAACGATTGCATAATTCTGTATCTACTGAACTAAAGATTCTCTTGGAAGCAAACTACTAGTATGCGCCAGTTAAGACACCGTCAGTTAAGACATTGTTTTCCTACGCTGACCTAATATATCAATTATTATGACGGTAAGAAGCTTCACTAGAACCAATGCCTGCTTTGTTTCTAAATAAACTCCAGAATTTCTGGACGTTTTTGTGGCATTCATGTTATTTGTCGTATAAAGGTGTGGAATACTTCGTTAGCAGATGCTAATTTTAATGGTCAAGACTGGGTCAATATCCACATTATATATGTCTGATAAACTGGAACTTCCAACATTGCTACTAATAATACTTTTTGGCGTTGAAAACTGCACTCCTGTTTTACTAGAAAATGTTAGGTGATACATTATTACAGTATGCTTACACGCTTCATATTCACTTTACTGCTTTTAATCATAACAATCTTTGTTCGACCACACTTTATGAAATACCACACCACAGTATGTACAGGTTGCAAGGCTGTTTTACGAAACACATGACAGTTGGCCAATAACTTTTATCATAACGAAAGCGCTATGAAATTAGCTTCGCCGTCGTCAGCAACAACATTCAACTTGTTAACAACCTTTAAGTTCAAGACCTACATGTACGTATTGGCGTGATTGCAACATAAACGGTTGACACACATTTACTGTTAGATGTGTGAACTTAATATATTGACATTCTGAATATTATTTATCGGGTATGTGATTTACACACACATTTCTTGATGATCGTGACCAAAATCTTTGTTTCATATTGTCGTTAAATTGTTTTCAAATTACCCTTTATGTGGTTTTCACATACATCGAACCAGTATAATTAAAACATGTTAATCATTTTAAAGTGGCGGTTTCGAACTTTCGAGTTGTGTATCGTTTACATGACATAATGTATGTGTATGAGTTACTTCTTAAAGTTCAAAACAAAATGTAAGAATGGTTATCTTGTTGACATGTATTTCTTACTCAGTTGAGACATATTATTAATAAAATCATGTTTACAACGTAATAATATTACTAGCATATCTTTTGACATGAATAATACACACAAAAAGAGTAATAGACCAAGATACAGTTGAACGTTCGAGAAGATCTGATCAAAAAGCGTTGGCGACAATACCGATAACCGACTATGCTGAAAGTCAACTTGAGAATAAAACATGCATCCATTAGTATTTTTTATTTGAGTGGGGTTCGAATTCGGCCCATGCCATCATGGTAGACACCAATGCGGCAATCATAATGACGTCGATGTTCGCCATTGCCCGCCTTCTGAGCGGCGTTTATATGTTACAGCCAATCTGTGAAATCAGCCGTTTCATGAAATGGCTGGTATTTTTAGCCGTTTCGTGAAATGACTGATTCACTCAGCCGTTTCATGAAACGGCTAAATATTTCAGCCATTTCATGAAATGGCTGAAAATTTGCTCTAGTCGTTTCACGAAATGGCTAAACTAAGAAACAAGCCTTTAAAGCAAAACAAAGACTGAAGTTTAAACCATCTCTTATTTTTATTAAAGTTCTTAACATAAGGATAAAACAATTAGCATAATAAAACATATTATGGAATCACATTAAATGATCAGTTGTACATTTGTATGTGCCATGAGTAATTCAAATAATATTGTGAGATTTTCAATTTCCTACTCTAATTCACCTATAAAATAACACATTATCAGAAACATACCAGTATCAATCAACTCGTTGTAAGTTTAATTTTGAGAGCGAATGGCAATCAATTTCCAAGGTAGTGTCAAAAAGTGCCAATTCATTAACTCTTTTCGTTTATCTGCTTACAACAACACCGACGGGGTAGCGCCATTTAAGCCCCCTTTAGGTACCGGTAGGGACCTTAAATGTGTAAAAACTTGCAAAAACTGTTGTTATTTTCATTGAGAGAGCGAAGGAAACTTCAACTACCAAGGTAGTGTCAATTAGTGCCAATCAATAAACCCTTCTCATTTATCTACTTACTTAGGGACCTTAAATGTGTGAAAACTTACCAAACTGTTTAACAAAAGGTTACCCTAACTTGTCACGTTAAGCGTCCGAAAACATAGTGTGATTACGGTAAAACAATTATAATTATCTAGTTATTATTGATACTAAGTTAAACAATTTGTCACTTAAACCATCATCAAAGCAATCAATGTACATAATTACAGGGAAGTGGGAGTGGGGTTTATCAAAAGGTTTCATTAGCTATCACAATGCTGTGTTGCTTTAATTTGACTATGATCATTTTAAATATGCTCTTTTTGTGGTATATTCAAATACATTATACCAGTTATCATGTCTAAGGCAAAACTAAACTCAAAAAGTATTACACAGATTGGCTAAAACTAATCCAGTCAATCTGTGTAACATCAACATTGATATTTCAGCCATTTCATGAAATGGCTGAAATATTTAGCCGTTTCATGAAACGGCTGAGTGAATCAGTCATTTCACGAAACGGCTAAAAATATCAGCCATGTCATGAAACGGCTGATTTCACAGATTGGCTGTAACATATACACATCTCAAGAACCAGCGGGACGAGCTCGAGTAAACTAAGAACGGACAGACCGATCCACAGACCAAAGTCTTCAAGATTTCAACAACGTCTGACAGGAACTGTTGCAGCTGAAATCAGACGGATTGACAGTTACATCTGTCCTTATTTATGTTGATTTCGCTTATACGTTGTATGTGCACTCATTAGTAGGAATGACGTGTTGATATGTACATAGGTCCTTATTTATGTTGAATTCGCTTATACGTTGTATGTGTACGCATTAGTAGGAATGACGTGCATGATATATACATTCGATAGCACAAGCTGAAAATAACGATAAATCATTAAAATAAATGTGAATATACACTTTTCTTAATTAAAAAAAAACTAATTTTCTTATTCATCGCAAGTACGTTGATGTTTGTTTTGTTGAGATGTACCGAAATTCGAACATCATACAAATACAAAATGGAATTTAAGTAAAACAATGTATACTCTGTTTAATGCGGATACAAATCAACGTCTAATCTATCGTAAATTATGTCAAATCAAGTGCTAAAAAATTGCGAAAAAGATCCTTCTGCTCATCAAAAAATTATGAAGAAGATATGGAGGATATCTGTTGAATCTTAGTGTAAGACAGAAAATTATTTCACGAGTGATTATAAAAAGCAAATATGATTTTCTATGATCATGAGTGAAATTAATTTAAATCTTACATCAAAGATTCAACAAACTCTCTTTTTCTTTAATGCTTAAACTATAAAAAACGAGCGCGGGAAACAATAACATCGTGACATCGTCATATTGGCGTCGTTTGTGCCCAGCGTTATTAAAGTTGACTTGCGTTTATTAATGTAAGCTTGGGTACAAAACAACTTCATCGTTATTGAAACACCGGCAATAAAATTACTATACGTATATTTATACTGAAAAATAGACACACAATGAAATATAAGTTTATTCCACCGTAAAGCATAAAAGAAATAGAGGATACTTGTTAAATCATAATGTAAGATGGAAATTAAGTTGACTAGTGATCATAGAAAGCAATATTTTCACGAGTGGCGTAGCCACGATTGAAAATATGATTTTCTATGATTACGAGTGAAATAAATATTTATCTAAAACCAAATATTCAACAGTTGTTTCTTTACGGCTAAAACAGCCAAAACATTAAAGCGCGGAAAACAATAAGACCATGACGTCACCATATTGACGCTGTTTGTTGTCAGCTTTAAAAAACGTTACGTTGTGTTTCTTTGGAAGTGTCGGGGTACAAAACAACGTCAACGTAATAGAGACACCGGTAAAATTTAAGCTGCAGTGGAGATATTATTTTAATTTTACTAGTTATCTTTCTAGTAATCTACTGTAAATCTTTATATTTATTCACAAGGCATGAAAGAAATATTCATTTCTTCATATATAATAAATTTAATTGCCGGCCCGCCGTGCTTTTCCAGGAGCTCTATCGAGGGATTGCCCAGTGATGTCAACATCTAGGTATAAAATGAGGATTGCCCACCTTGTAATAGTAAACAGCTGGTTGTTTGTAACCGGTTGTTGTTTCAAAACTAGCATATTTATGATTATCAAGTGTTTTATTAGGTCTATAGGAAAACAGCGACCTCTCAGACACCAAAAATCGGCTAGTAAATTCAAGTAGGTGTAGCAGTCCTTTTTTAAATTTAGCGTCAGTGAGGTAGTCAATTCATAGTTAAACATTTATTTTTAAGACTATTAACGCCTCTGACCATACAAGAATGGTATCACAGTGCATAGCATACTAGCACCCAGGCAACAGGGGATCGAATCCTCAAGTAAACTTACCTTTTTATAATATTTTTATTACTAATTTGTTCGTTTCTCTTACGTTTTATTGTATTGATAGAATTTAAATTATTCATTTTATATTTCATTTTTTGTGTATTGTTTTCTTCTTTTTACTTAATATATATTTTAATTAGTAAAATCGTGTATTACTGCAAGTCAACTGATTAAATGTAGCTTTATTTTATACATGTTTAAAAAATTGCACGAAGAAAAAGTGAGTTGAAACATTAATGAAATCTTCACAACTTGAAAAACTTGTTTCTCGCGTAGGACTCGAACCCGTGACAAATATGAAAAAAGTCATCACTGCGCGCTAACCGACTCAGCTACGAATTCACATGGCTGTGGCGTTGCCAATATAGTATATACAGTGATTTCGTTTATACACAGTGATATACCTTAAGCTCCATCATCTATGTATAAATTGGATAGGTGGAATCTCTTTACCTTTCCAATGCTTTACCTATTTTGATGAACATTAACTAAACGGGGTTATGGTCACGTCTCAATGCGTATGCGCGCGCAACTGATTCTAGCGGCTGACTAAATTCTCCAGGACCGTTTGTTTTCTCTCGTTTCTTCTTTATTTTCCCTCTTAAAACTCCTTCTCGCGCTCAACCCGTACAAAGCTGCAGGACCCGACTCCATAAACTCACGCATCCTCAAAGAATTGGCATCTGACATCGCCTCTATATTCACCACCATCTTCACTCTATCACAAGAAACATCATGAACCATGCCGAAAAACACCAGCTACTCTATCCCCCAACAAGGCGTCAGGAACTGCAGATCATGTGAAACCCAACTTCTTTAATTCACAGATGAGATAACCCGTAACAGGGAAAATGGCAAACAGACTGATGTCCTCATCATATACTTCGCCAAGGCCTTCGACAAGGTATGCCACAGACTCTTAGCCCACAAACTAGACTACTACGGCATCAAAGGCAAGACCAACCTGTGAATTCAGGCTTTCCTGACCAGAAGATCCCAATCTGTTGTCCTGTAAGGAGTAACCTCAGATACAGTATCTGTAGAGTTCGGCGTCCCACAGGGCTCAGTTCTTGGCCCCAGTCTGTTTTTTTTCTACATCAACGACATCCCTGAAGGTCTCAACGCAGTCGTCCGATTATTTGCAGATGGCACCCTGGCCTACCTTGCCATCACCAACAAGTCCGACTGTTCCACCCTTTATGCTGACCCCGACAATCTAGCTGTCTGGTAAGTGAAATGGAAAATGTAGTTCCACCCAGTCACGTGCCAAATCCTCACCATCTCCAGGAAAAGAAGCCCCATCTTCCACAACTACACTCTTTATGGCCATACACTAGAGCACATCACATCAGCCAAGTACCTCCGTTGCACACTAAATAACCACCTAGACTGAGGCCAACATATACCAACCGTACCATCAGCTTTCTACGAAGAAACCTCAATATCTCCTCTACTTCCACCAAAGAAAGCTCTAGTCCGCCACACAGTGGAGTAAGCCAGTACATGTCTGTCTGGGGCCCCCATGAAAAGGAGACATACACCGTCTAGACATGGTCCAACGACGAGCTGCACGGTATGTCAAGAACAAGTACCACAACAGGTCCAGCGTCACAGACATGCTTGCAAATCTGCAATTGAAGCCGCTTCAAGAACGACGCAAGGAGGCAACACTTATCATGCTCTACAAAGTCATCAACAACAAGATCGCTCTCGACAACTCCCAACTCATCCCTCTCATCTCCACATCTACTTGGAACGCACATGACCTCTCCTACAAGATCCCCTACTGCCGCACCCAGTACCGTCAACAATCCTTCTTCCCACGCATCATTAAAGACTGGAACAACCTCCATCCGGATGCTATGACAGCCGGGACATTTGAGCCATTCCGTACCCATCTGTCCCACCTGCACTGTATACATTTCTCACTATATACTCTTTCTTTTCTTCATTGCGCATCTAACCTGGCAGTAAACTTCAGTTAGTTTAAGGTGGCCAGTAACCCGGAAGAAGAAGAATAATGTTTACCTATAGTTGAGACGTTTACTCCCAAACAATAACGACAAAGCGTTGCGTAATGGATCTTGGAGCTTCGAATGGAGGTTTGGATTTGATTGAATCATTTATAAATGTAATTGTATATAATATCAAATAACATATACTCAGTAGCTGATTTGTGTACGATCAAATGTTACAAGTGGCGTAAACAGGCAATTGTTTCATTAATTATGTATATGGATGTGTTTACATAATTGTAGCTAAATCGAATCACTTACTTTCCTTAAAACAAAAAAACAACAACACACTATTATAAGGAATGCCATAAACTCTTCTAACTAAATAGATGTCTAACGGTCATATAAACTACATGTATGCTTAGCCGCTTTACAGGTATGTTGTTTACAATGCTGAAAAAAGAGCCCGTTCAGTATAAAATAGGTCACGGTAATTTAATGCAAAAATAAAAAAAAATAAGTTAAACGCAGAACTTGACCGACACATCTTAAACTAAAGAAATGGCACAACAGTTATTGAATACATACGGATTATACTGCACACATTTGATTATTATGGATCAATGACATAATTATATTATACTATAATTTACCTGCAAAACAATTGACTAATCTGTGAGAATTTATATTTAAACTGATGTTGAGAGCATGTCAAAAAAGGGATAAACATCGAGCAGAATTTGTTGGTCGACACCTGGTGCCTATCTGAGAGTGTATTTTAATAATAAATTGCAATTTATTTATAAATATGTGTTAACAACCCTTGTTAACATAATTAACTTTTACACTAGCGGATCCAGGTGGGAGGCATCCGGCGCGCCACCTAACGGGCGCAAACCTATGATTTTTGGATGCCTCAAACATTTAGTATCCGCACTGTATTTGCTCGCTTCGCTCTCGATTTCCATTTAATGCAATTTCTTTATAATAATATGGCCAAAACATGTCCCAAAATACAAATACTTTTACTATAACCGTCACCACCCAGCTCGTTGAAAGCTTTTCTCCCCCCACCTCTGTTGACAGAGTTACGCCCCCGTCAAATCCTTGATCCGTCACCCCTCAACATTGTATAATATTTGTATAGTAAATGTAGCAAAATAATATTATATTATGTTGATCTCTGTCACAATTTTAGCCTACTCTTTCCTAGATGATATAGCTCTTAAATTAATTTGGCTCTAGTTTGCCACATTTTGTTGCAAGCACCATTTGCGTGTGTTGCAGTCTTTACTAAAGACGCAATTAAAGAACCAGATAAAATCATGCAGAATTATTGATCACTTAATTCATCATGACTGTTACAGAGGAGGGTCGCAGTATCGCCATCAGACGGTACCGCATATTGGCCTTGATAATGGGCCTATTGTCGGGCGGACTGTTCGCATGCGGAATCATCGCTGTCTCTAAGTACCCAGAAGGCGGATACGGCCCGCTGTACTACATTGGAGGCTTCGTCGTCGGAATTTTGGTACGCGTATCCTCAGCCAGTGTCTATTCATTCTTGTGTCTTTAAAATAGTCTATAAATGTAAAGCTAGATTACCATTTTAACTTAAGCCGTTGAAAATACAAATTATAAACCTATTTGATATGCCGACTGCCCATCATTGTTAGTCAAACATGATCCAAAATGTTTGCTATGGCACTCTCATCTGTTATCTGTTCTATTCTAGGGACTTCTAAACGCCTTGCTGTGCAAGTGCATCGTGGTAAAAGCAGCTGATTTTCAGGAATCTGACATCAAAAAGCGGGAACTAGCCTGCGCGGTGCGTAAAATTTATATAGATCTAATACATTTATACAAAATATATATTTAGTGACCATTTTAATACGATCGCGAAGTTTTTCCATGTATAACAAAGAAGAACCAAATCTAGCTTAATAAGTTAACATTACTTATTCTAACACGTTCAAGTTTTTCTCCAAATAAACAAAGAAGAAACCAAACCGTGCTTAAATACTCAATAGAGCACGGCTGTGTGAACCAAACTATTTACGCTCTTCCGATTTATTCTCCAAAATGAAGACAAAGTATTACCTTATATTATTTGCAAAATCCAACTCCAATAATGCAATATAATGGGGATTTTGCGCAAGGTACAATTTTAAAAGAACATGTTTAAAAATACAGCCATGCTTTGTTAATCTTGATTTTGTAGAAATGATTCAATACCATTTTGATCAGTCCGGCAGTCCTTACCAGTAAAGCAATATAAAAAAGAGTAAATGAGTATTTTGATTAAAGTGTACTTAAAGTGTACTTAGAGTGAGAAAAAACAATAAAACAATTTAAGTCAACATCATATATTAAGACATAAGAAATGTATTTCGGGAAGAAATAAGAATAACCCAACATCAACCAAAGTTGCAAAAATGCGTTCGTTTTTACTTCGATTTGCTTTTGAAATGAGTTAAAAGATCGTTTTAGAATGTAAATAGATTTTGATTTTGTGTGCTATGTCGTCAGTTAGAGCACGGTTGCGAGTTCAGTCGCGTAATAATTTGAGCACATTAAGATTGTATTTTAACAATTTATTTCTACTTACGTTTAAATATTTTATCACGCAGAGAATTTACATGGCACCGATTTATCTCGTAAAACATTGGAAAACTTCTTTAGAATTAGAATCTGTCTAAAATGCTAAATCGTGTTAAATGACGTCACAGTGCGTCAGACACACAACAAAAAATGGAAACTGTTTTGTTTCCTCGCAATGGTTATGCCACTTTTTAAACGCAAACATATATTGAAACGTGTTTAAATTCAGTGATTTAATATGGATAAAAAAGTCGACGTCATGTGTTGGGAAATTATAAGAAATAGCCGAACATTAGTCGCAGTTTATAGACTGTAAATTCCCGAAAACAAATTCCTTTAAAAGATCTAGTTTATCTTTTAAAATGAGTTAAAAGAATTTATTTTTTATTTAATGACATAAGAATTTGATAGTGACGGTTTCTTCGAATTAAAACGTGACTGAATTCGCAGTCGTGTTCTAATTGGCCGTATAGCATGCAAAATCAAAATATATTTTCGTTATTTAAAACAAAGCGTTATGTAACGTTAGAACTGTCTGTTTTCAGATGACTGGCCAGTATAGTTTATCCATATTTTTGGTCGTGGGTTGCTTTATGAGTTGTTTTCTGGCTGGCGTTGGAGGACTGAACGAACCCTCGATTACAGCTGATCTGAGTAAATATAACGAAAGAGCAGTAAAGACGTTAACGGTTATAATCATAGTAGGAAGTATAGCCGTGCTTCTTCTTGACATCTTTGGAATGTGTATCGGGTGTACGTACGGAAGCTATTTTAAAGTGCAGATCAATCAGAGAGGTAGAGCTGCCTTTATCAGGTTCAACCAAGAACCTAACGAAACTACGGTTATTATGTCACAAACTGCACCGGGCTACAACTCGAGCGGGGCCACGGACGTACACAGCCTGCAGGAGCAGCTGCAGGAGCAGAACTGTCTCCTCCGGGAACAGGTGAGGCTACAGCAACAGCTGCTTTACCAACAACAACAACAGCAGATGCTGCAGGTTGGACAGTTCGGCTACGGCATGCCGCCGCAACCTCCCTGGCTCCCGGGTTTGCACCATCAGCGCCTGATGCACCACCACCTAGCTACGATGAATTGAAGTGTTAAGAATGTCAATCATTAACTTTTATTGTTTTTTGCTTTTGTTATTTCCTCCATTATTGTTTGTGTATGAAGTGCATGTGCATAATAATGACAAATTTAATTCCTACGCTTATGTCTTTTGCAAATTGTTGTGAAGAAATTACATGTATGTCTTTTTATATAGTATTGTTGTTGATATGTATCATAATTTATATTTTTCTTCTGTACGTTATTAGCTCACCCGAGCACAAAGTGCTCAGAGCAAACATTTGTGACAGTCCTTTGTCCGTCGTCCGTCAGTGCTTGAGTGCGTGCGTAAACTTGTTCAATCAAACGACTTCTTCTCTGAAACCACTCAACCACAAATTTTCTTGTCTGAAACTACAAGACCCAGAGCTTTCTTATTTAGTATATAGCATCATCTAGAGGTCCTCTACCAAAGTTGTTCAAATTATGCCCCTGGGGTCAAAATTGACCCCCGCCCCGGGGTCACAATTTTCCATTATTAATTATATATAGAAAAGTTCAAACGACATCTTCTCTTGAACCGCTAAAGGTAATTTAACAGGAAACTGAACAGGAATGGTCCCTATGTTGTCCCCTACCAAAATTATTCAAATGGTTCTAATAAGTTGCATATGTAGGTCACGGGGTCAAAAATCGGTGTTCAAATTGCAATTTTCAAAAATCTTGTCTGAAACTACAAGGCCCAGAACTTTCATAGTTGGTATATAGCATCATCTAGAAGCCCTCTTACAATATTAAGTGGTCCTCTGTAAATGGCTTCAATGTGACTCCTGACCTTTTCCTCAGGTGAGCGATCTAAGCCCCCTTGGGCCCTCTTGTTAGTTATAACAATATTATTGCCTTCAGCCGTATAAGCATATGCGATATAGTCTTATAACAAAGTTGCTAATGCCTAACTGTTTGTTATTTAATCGCCTTTCACATTGTTTGCCTTATTTGTAAAGGTACTGCATTCATATGACAACTCATCTTAAGATACTTATAAATATATTTATTTACGTATGTTTTCACAATTTATCTAATAAATGTGTTTGAAAAGATTTCCGTGTTGCAACACATTACTGAATAATTAAATTTAGTAAAAATGCCTTCGACTCGTAATTCATTTATTTTTACGAAAGGCATCTGTACTAATACATTCGTTCGCCTTGCGATAATCTATGAAGCAATGTTCAGAGTAGCTTCTCCCATCTGTTGAACTTTAACTACCAAAAACAACGACTATATAATAAATCCTGTATCTACTATACTTAAGATGCATTTGAAGACAAACTACTAGTATGCGCCAGTTAAGACGTCGTTTTCATACACTCACTCACTTAACAAGTCATATCAATTATTATGACGGTAAATAGCTTTGCCAATTGGCTGATCAGGGTAATAATCGGTATCGCTATTGATGCACACGTCTTTGTAAACGAGTTTTAACATGTATTTGAAAGGAATTTACTATTACAGAGACACTACTGTTAAAGTATTGGTATAATATACATTTTAATGAAAACGCTTTAGACGTTGCGCTCAATACTGACGTTAATTTGGGTAACGTCACTGACGTCGCCAAATCTTAATGTAAAGTATGGTCATTTTAAAGCAACGTCAAGCGTAGTATACCATGGAACAAATTTAGATGTTTTTTATTATGCTATTGTTGATTTTATAGACAATAGCTTAACCTGTGACAATAGATCTTATATAAACTAAAAAACATACAGTTTGGATTGTTCAATGTCTTAAATCGAGTAATATCCGAGTATCTCGCTGCGCAATTCGGCGACTGTTACGGCACCATATGTAAAACGGCGACGCTTTCGATAAGTTATCAAATCCTTCACATTTCTAACAATAAGCTCATCAACTGATTTTAGCGATTTTAGTGGGGTAGTTATAAGTGTTCGTCTTTTGTGTTTTATGCGACTCCGGAATATAGTCTTTTATTTTCTTCAGTAATCTGCATTTCTTCCATTTTTTTCCAAATTATTATATTTACTTTTTGCTCTCGACTACGGCAGTTCTTCTGTGTTTAAATTGTTTTTGATATTCTCTTACACGCATCCGTTTCATTTCTTTCATATTTCTATATTTCTTGACTCGAAATCAGTTTACAGATAACGTCGATGGCTCTGTCATTAATCTCGCCACTGTTATTTCCGGTTTAGTTATATATACTGCTTTGTAAGGTTATATTTGGTCCTCTTTTAAGTACATGTATAACATTTTAACTTCCATTTTCGTTCTCCTCTGTTTTATCTTGCCTGTAATATTTCGCTTTTTTGCAGTTGATGTAAACTGCATCAGGCAAAAATGAAAACATTTTATGAAATTAATTTAATGTACCGGTAATCCCGATGTACACGCAAGAAACATGAAGCGTAACCTGAGCATGATATATAATAAATAAAAACATGTATTGTTATGCACCCGTTGTTTATATATTCTACAGTCTGTATCTTTTATCCTCCGTCTGTTATCGTAAATTTTCAAAATCGTTAAACAACAAACATTTATTTGACATGGATCAATGTAAATTAATGTTTGCTTTTATTGTTAACTTGAGTTGATAAAATCGTTGATAGACAATTTTAGGTTTTGTTAAACGACACCAAGCTTATTGTTTAATGCCAAAATCTACAAAAAGAAGGAAGATGGGTAACTGAACTATCAAAATAATAACAGTTTAATTTCGCAACTTCCTTATAGTGATAAAAAAATACAACAAAACGATATAAATTAAATTTGACACTTACCTCGACGTAAGAACGTCAAAAACACGAAGCGTTACAAAATGGCTAGACATTTTGT
>Ga0224511_10001464_pt1 | contig 14327 bp, 7 predicted proteins | sample SF_May12_sed_USG_2_FD_169988 | JGI IMG/M metagenome (GOLD analysis project Ga0224511, IMG submission 169988) | Sediment microbial communities from San Francisco Bay, California, United States - SF_May12_sed_USGS_8_1 | ecosystem: Environmental > Aquatic > Marine > Sediment | place: USA...
TTTTTGTATATTTTTAATTATAGTTTAATTATATTTGATTATACAGCAGAGCTAAAGCAGTGAACACCAAAACAAACACAAAAAACCATAAAACGATATAATTAAAACCAACAATTTACAAAACAATCAGTCGCTGTTTGAGTCTGATGCAGCCGAATCGCTTGATTCGTCAGCCAGAGTGATGATTAGCTTACCAATATAATAAATGAAAAAGCAATCAGTTGAGGCTCGAACCCGCGACTTTCGGATCGCTAGCAATGCTCGCTCACCCCTCGACCAAGCCGTCACTGTTCAACGGCGTAATCGTATTGAATATAACTGTATAGCATGTTTATTGTTTAAACAAACGTGCACGATTTTAAACGACTTGCACCGATTGCATTTACGAAAGCTAATTGCACTTTCGTAATCGACAGATAATATATTCATGCATAAAGGTCAAGTCGGGGTTTATAAATTCGAGCTATACCATTTTTATAACGTCTTTTGTATGACGCGGTCGGGGATCGAACCCACGACCTCCCGCTCACGGGGCGAACGCTCTAACAACTAAGCCACCGCTGCGGTATTTTATACTTGATAATATAAAACCAACATCATCACTTCATTGGCCGCTTAGTTAAAAAGTGAGTGTTGTGTTAACATACCGATATATTAAGTTAATCATTAATTTAAGGTATAATAGTATACACACGTTGTCAGATAAATGCCTCCGTGTTTGCTTTTTATACGCAATAAAATGAAAACATTTAAATCTACTTTTATATATGGCATTATAAGTATCGAACGTATATTTTGTAAAATTCATTTTCTTATCTATTTTACAGCAATCAATTTCATAACACAAATCAATGCTTTTGTGTTTGTTTTGTCTAATTTCATAATGTTATAAACCAAGTCAGTTGTAAGTTATTTTTGAATCATTCTTTTTAATTGTTAAAACAGAATGAACAGATGTTCGAAAGGATTTATCTGTAAACACTCCTCAGTAATTCAAACGAAGTATTAGTCTTATAAACTATCAGTTAAAATATCAGTTAAAATATATCTCAAAAGACCTCTCCCTTCCTTTCAAAATATTTTTATATTTTTGCGTAACATATTATTGTCGTCGATTTAAGACATTTTGATTTCATTTTAAAGAAAATCATATGAATTGTATTATTGAATTTAAAACAACGTGGTTTGATTGTCAAAGTAAGACACATTTAACTGATTAGTTATTTAGGATCTAATAAATGGTTCTAGTAAAAACTAAAGTTTCTATATTTCAACTAAAGTCAATTTTTAAATTGAAAACCGATTAAATGTCTTTGTAATTATAATAAGATTATTTTTTTCATTTGTGTATGTGATAGCCATATATAAAAGTGGAAACAATAAATATAAATGTTGGTCACCATAAAACATTGTTTTACATATAAAACGACGCCATGAGTAATTTGAATTTAAATATAATCGTACCCACTAGTTTAAACACCAACCGTTTAACTATTATGTAATGAAAACTGTCTTTTAAAAGTTGCTTAATAAAATAAATCACGTTATAAATAAGCAATATACACCAAAACAATAAATAAAAACAAACAAGACGCTTCGTGTAACCTTGCTTTGCCAATAATTCAATACATAATGAATACTTTCGCCCGATGCATATTTAGATTATACAGTGCGAACATCGTACCAATAAAACCAAACAAAGTTGTCATCACTGCATTTATATGAGTTCACAGTTATGGTTTATTTGTGCATCATCCATGCTATAAAAAGCTAACTAACTTAAAGATAATGCATTGCCACTTTTTCAGATGCTATAACCGGATTCACTGAAACTGATTTCACTCTTACGTCTGGAACTGGTACGGTCGACATCGACGGTGCGGTTACGGCGTCTGTGAGTGAAACCGCGGCAGCATCAGCCACCCTCTTCACATTGGCAGCAATCAAGGAGACGCCAGGAAACACCCTGACCTACACCCTCAGTACAAACCCGAACAGTATCGCTACACTTGCACAAGCAAATGACGTCGCAACTATCAGCCTTGTTGCGGCAAACTCGCTGGACTTTGAAACAACTGCTACTATCACATTCATTATCGGGTAAGGATCCTAAAACGTTACCATTACCATAGATTTTTGTTTCTATAGCAAGGCTTTTTTCAAGCCTATTTTATATGCTATTTAAGGATTATTCACCTACATAGGATAAAAATGTCATTGCTCTCCTAGAGTTATTTGTCTACACCGTGTTTACAAAAGTGGTGCAGGCAGTTTTTGCCAATTTCAATCATAGGTCGTCCCCATTTTTTCTGGTCTTTTATTAATGGCAGTTTATTTGGTTAAACCAACTTTCCTATAAGGTTTCTAATCACAAGCAGACAGACATTTGGAGAACAATATTGCCTCCCGGTTACGTTTATATTCATAAAGACATTATAATGCAGTTCAATCTTGAAGGCAGCAGTTTTAAAAAACTAATGTTGCATGTTTTTACTTCATTACAAATGTTGTTAAAAAATGAGTTAAAAACGGATACAATAAATGTCAACATTTTATACCTATTTGCGTTTTTGTTTAATTTTTGCTTTCATTTTAGGGTAACCGAAGACGCGTCCGGTACAGCAGTCACGCCAGGCACGGCAACATTGACACTCAGTATCGGGGACGTGGCTGAGTTCTCATCGGCGACAATGACAGCCTGTGTACTGGACGCGTCTCCAGCAGGTACATTATTATTTTCTATATAAGTAAGAATTGTTGCATATTTTTACCACGTGTTACTCCATTGTGTAAAGATAAATGCACACGGGCACTATTTGTCTTAATTAAGAGACTACTGGTACTATGTTAACATAGAAAGTAGAATGTGTATACTTGATTCGACATGCTCCAATATGCATGCGAGGATAGAGGAGCCACTGTATTCCCTTTAGTGTAAAGAGTTTTGTCAACAACAAGAACAAGAACAACATAAAACAACAACAATAACAACAATCAACAACAACAACAACAACAAAAATGCAGTAAAAGAGATAGAGTTAACACATTGTGTGAATGCCTACTTTACTTTATCGTTTAAGGTACAACCGTAGGAACGTACGCTCTTCCAACAGCCAACATCTTGTCTGGACAGACACCAGTGTACTCTAAGACAGGTACCTTATTTAATGTTATTTTTGTTCTTGTAATAACGGTCATGAAATACTTTCAGCATATACTATACTTTTAACTTATCAAGATCAATTAAAGTAAGAAAATTGTTTTTGTAAAATCACACAACTCATGACGTAATACTATTCACTGAAAGCTACATAACTAGAAAATCCAGGTAGACAATTCCATTTTGTTGGCCTATGATCAATTATAAATTGTTACTCAGGACCCGATGAGGCGTCTTTTAACATCAATACCGGAACGGGAGAGTTGACAACGGTTGGAGCAGTCGATAAAGCTACACAGGCAAGCTACACATTGAATATTGAAGCAACAAACAGCGTATCAGGAGTTGGCAAAGTAGCCCTGACGGTGACCATTGCAACAACATGCAGCGCCGCCGCCCAGCTGGCAGCGTTTGTAGCTGTACTGGTCATCTCGGCTGGAGCACCACTGTTTATGTAATGTCAACAGTAACGTGAACACAAACATCTTAAAAGCGACACAATTAAGTTAAATAAGTTTTGAATTTGGCCAAATGTATTTTACATTTGAATTAATTAAAACCAATATAGACAAATGAATTGAACGTGAACAGAAGCACAATTCTATCTCTATACAAATTCATAGAAATGGTCTAAAAAGTAAATAAAGAAATACAATGTCGACATATTTAAAAAGTGGCAAACAAGAAAAACGTTTTTGTTATGTGTGCAAACCTACTAACAACTCTTCATCGACGCGAAATTTTACTTTCATGTAATATGACACGAATATGTATTTTCTTTTTTATTGCCGTGTGGTCGAGATTTGTGATAATTTAAATTTGTATTAATATTTGAACATAACATAAAACTACACAATTACATAAATATTTAATTCAACCTCATAATTATACAAATCTCCCATACGGCTGTGTATGCGTCTTTTCCTATTTCTTTTCCTGTGTGCCATATGATACCAGATGCTTGTTTGAACACGGTGTACAGGTTACTAACATATTTTGTCTTCTGTCTTTATCAGTCAACAACCTTTCTAATTCGTGTTAAGATTAGTCAAATAATTACTTATTTAGCATTTAACTTAAAACGGATTTATTCAAACTTTGAACACATGACAATTACTCATCTGTTTATCTTAACCCACATTTCGTCAGCGTATTCTAGTTTTCGTACAAAGCAATTGAAAACGTAAACCGGGAAAGGTTGTTACACTTTGTATTTGTTGTTTTAATATAGAGTTTAAAAACAATGTTGTTGTCTTTATTTCAACCATGAACATTTCTTAATTTATTATATTGTAGAAGTGTTGGTTTTAGAGCTGTGCAAATATACGAGCTTTAATTGAATAATTGCTTAAACCGTCTGCAGCGTGGTTGGTATGGTGAACCCTGTAATAAAGATTTTTGATACATCCGCTGTGTCTTTTTCGGATGTGACTGTAACCTTACAGTAAGCATTAGGTCTATATTATCTCAAGTTAAATAATAAACTGACTTCAATCTAGTAGGTGTCATCGTTTCTTTAACTGAGTATGAGTACGATTGTTCACGATTGTAAAAATTCATGTTTGTGCCTTTAAAATTAATATAAATCTATTGCATTTAAATATAAACAAATATCCATTGCCTCATTGTGTTTTTAATGAGACACATTATGTAGGGGGGGAAAGAATATTGCTTATTATGTATAAGTACGTAATATTTTTCATGTCAAATAAATAAATAAATAAATAAATAAATAATAATAATAATAATAATAATAATAATAATAATAATAATAATTATTATTACATAAAAGAAAAAAATGACGGAAATGATATGTTTTTGATGTTAAGAGTAATTGTGATTGTTTCTTCTGTAGAGATAAAATTTATTATAACGTTGAGTACCTACCCACACTTGAATGCTGAATAATATATTTACGCCTTTATTATATATACATTATAATAAAAATTAAATATTGATTGAATTGGCAGTATTGGTTTTTATTTCACATAGTATAGTTTGCCTGTCATTATTAAAATAAAGCCCTTAGCTTTGAGTTTACGAATTTATACATGTAATGAGCTGTGTTTATATGCCCAATAGTGGTCACTGAGCAACGTTCTGTGATACGCATGTAAGCTGCGCCGAAAAATATAATACCGTTTTCTTTTCATAGAAACTTAAGTCTGAAAAGTGGATTTGTGGATGAAATTTGCTTCCACATTTTTATATGTGAATAATAAAACATTAAATTTAATCTGTGTCGTGCGCTTACAGTTGCTTTAAAATAAGAAATCCAAGTATAGAAACACGTATACGTTGATCATAGACAATGGTCGTATTTTGAAGTACATGTATCTACAATACAAGCACAACTTGAAAAGTGTTAACCATAACATAAAACCAAACACAAACTTTTGAAGATGAAACATTGTTATATAAACAACGGGCTCAATATTCAAAATTTAACACCCATTTGCAATAAAGTCACTTCTATGATTCTGTTGTTTCAAATTCGATTTGACCGATTAGGTCAAAATTAAAACTCATAGTGTAGAGTTGAGAATAAATCGCAGCTATAAAAAGGAAACGACTATCGTTTCTAACGGTGTATATGCAGCACAACAAACGTTGTCACTCTTCACTGCGTACATCAATAGTGACATAATTAAGAGACATACGAAGAGACTTGTACATTAAAGTGACAATTATGTCCCTTTCATTTTAAATTATAACACGTTTATCTTATCAGAGAATGACGTTAAAAGCATTTATTTACGACGGATTTACGGATGCCAGGAGTTAAACGGGCGAATATATTTACACAAAATATACGACCGCGAGAATAATGTCACAGGCCTTTCAGTAACACATTCAATGTTTCGCTTTATAGATAGAAATTCAGATGTACATTTTATACAAATACCTAACATTAGGAATGAACAGCCTTGTTTTTTTACAACATCATAAACAAGTATTATGTTCTGTTACATCCGAATATAGAATATAGATTCACACAATTAATTGCAACAGTTTGTTAACAATAACGTCAGGGGCGTAGATAACTGGGCGGCAGGGGCGGCGGCCGCCGCCCCAATAATTTGGCTAGTCGTCGTTATACAGAAATGACAGGCTTTTCGGCGTCCCACAAATTTTTTCCTTGCACGTTCAGTAAACGTCTCCGCCGGTCTGCTCGGACGTGGTCACAACGGATTAGTCAGAAATATGTGTCATAAACACGGGTCGAGAGTCTGGCAATCGCCCGTTGATTTTTTTATTGTACTTCAAGTAAACCACTGTTTGTCATGGCAGTTATCATCAACCATTTAAGTACATTGTATTCGGCCTTCGCAGCTATATTAATTGGCATGTTATAACTCCACATCGTGGTATACGAAGCAGACAAACTAAGATTTTTTTAGATTTAGTTAAATATTTTGTTGGACAAAGGTGTGAAATAAATACCGTTTTAGTTTGTTGTACTTGTGGGGACAGAACACTAGCTTCGGAATTCATTCAGATGCTCGAATTGTCAAAGAAAATATGTACTTTAATTATATGCAACTGAATTAGTTTACATATATTTAATTGCAACAACCAGGTACGATTGATCCAACCTAGAACAAAATATAATATGTTCTTGGTTAATACGCAATCAGTAACTGGACCTCACCCGCTGCCATTAGAGCAGATGGTAGTGCAACAGTTACAGCAAGGTAACAGAAGGCAATGCCAGTGGCACAACTCTCTTCACCGCAACTGCGACACCGACTTCTACTACTAATGATGCTGTGACATACGCGTTCACCACAGACGGCAACCCGGGGACTATGCCAATACCAGACACAGGTGTTGTAACATTGGCCGGGACGCTGGATTATGAAGTCGTGGCGTATGCGGTGTTTAAAATTGTGTAAGTAATCCTAAAATGGTATGATCTTGTGTAAATTGTATACACAAACATTTAAGAATAGTAGTTTGCCAAATTTAGTTTAAGACATTGTTAGGTGGTAGGTTTTAAAAAATCGTGTAACATTATTTTGATATATTATCTTTCCTTGAATTTGCGATTCAACTACCTGTAATTATCTTCAAAAACAACTTCATTTGATTGAGACCCTGCTAGATGTTACTACTCTGTATGCTCGGCAGCAACGCGCTGACTATTATCAATTATCATCTGCTATCTGGTTATTTGCTTGCGTTGTTCTGAAGACGAAAACGAAATGAATATAAATTGAATATATGTCTAAAAATGAAAATATAGAGACAGGTCAAGTTTAAGGGCACCATGACAAAATGCAGAAAAAATCTGCAGAACCACAAGGCGTAACTGATATGCAGAATAAACTTTGTTTGTGTTTTCTTTTATTTTTCAATTGTTTGTTGCTTTAGATTTCTTAACATGATATCTCCACGAAATGTTGACATACCGCCTTGCACGATCTCAAACGACTTTCACCGATTGCATTTACGAAAGCTAATTGAACGTTCGTAATCGACAGATAATATATTCTTGCATACCGGTCAAGTCGCGGTTAATAAATTCGAGCTATAGAATAACATTATCACTAGTCAACAATTTAAACCAATATTTACTCATACGTACATATCGATTTACATAAAGTGGATACCTGCCTAGTTCGCTGTAAACAGCAGCATTGGAAGTTGTTTTTCTAACACCAAGAAAAGATATTAAAAACTTTAAGTGTAACCTTTCCAACTGCAAACGTTTAGTAAAACCCCATATTTCACATCCATATGTAATGGTAGAGGCAACAAATGCATCAAACAATTGTAGTGCTACTCTTGGTTTACATCATCATTTTTTTTAGATTTGACAATAACAAATTTAATGCTTCCAATCCTTTGCCATACAAAGTTTGAGTATTCAAATTAAAACTACCTGTATAATTTAGAGTAACACCAATATAATTAAAATAATTTACAACATCTAAATTATCATTTGCATATATCCTTTTTTCGTTGGCTGATATGTTGCCCCGTTTTCTAAGTACTACAACTTTAGTTTTAGAAATGTTAACTTCTGAACTCCATTTATTTCAATAATCTTGCAAACGATCCAATGATAGTTGCAAATATTCAGGAGTGTTACGTATAACGACCATATCGTTAGCAAACAGCAATACTATAAGACACAAGTCTTGTAACAACATACCACAATAGTGTCTATTTTGTAAATACACCTCTAAATCCTCTACGAATAAAGACAACAAAATCGGAGAAAATATTTCCCCTTGTCTTAGTCCCTTGTGCTAGTTTTTGTACGGGCCATTTTGTCATGGTGCCCTTAAACATGACATATCTACATTGTTTACAACATTCTTTGTTTGAACATCTCTCCAATTTATATTAGGCCAACAGCAATATAAAGTAATCTGAATATGTATTACAATGTCTAACACACGACTTAACTGACTGATACATACTGCGAATAATTCGCAACATCTTGCCATCTAAATTATATTTAAACAACTTGATCCACAATGCATTTGAATATATCGAATCACAACAGTGTTCCATGTCAATAAAACAATACAAACGTTTATTCATATTCACATATTTCTGTATAATTGACTGGAGGATAAACACAGCATCAACAGTTGATATACCTTTTCTAAAGCCAAAACAAATACACACAAAAAGAGTGTATATGTTTAACGTGGAATAAATACATATTAGGACTCACTCACATCACAAACACTTTCAACATCAAACGAGCGTTGTCATTGTAGTGTGATATTTGACACATGTACTAGTATTAACTATTGAAAAGATACATATTTTATGTGTAAATATACTTTCAGAGGCAGCATCTGCGTTTACTGAGACGGATTCACCATAACAGACGGTACAGGTACTAAGGATATCACAGGAAGCCTTGACGTTTAACGGGCTGAAAACATCGCTGCCGCGACAACACTCTTCACACTGACGCCAACTCAATCTGCTAGCGGAGATATCACATTTGCCTTCACTGCAGCCGGAAATCCTGAGAACGTTGCAGCAATCACAGCTACCACCACTGTGGCAACTGTAAAACTTGCTGCCGGCAAATCGCTTGACTTTGAAACCTCACCAGCAATAACATTTGTTATCACGTTAGTTATACACACGTTTTTTTGTTTACTATGTTGTGTTTAAAAAATTTACCCAGAAGGGTATAACTTCATGGCTGTTACCGCATGTTGTCATCTTGATTGTCATAATTATCCTATAATCTGTAACTTTAAGATGCTATGTCTGTATCTTTTGACCAGATTTGTTTACTATTTACTTTTTAACTATACTTAAGCAGTGAATCATACTCCCGTTAAGATGAGAAACTGACAAATGAAGTTATCCATGCTATTTAAATATAACACAAATGTTGCTTTGTTTTTTATGTTTCGACCCATTAAGCTGAAACAGTAAAATATCTTGACTTCAATCAATATTTTCACTGGACTCGGTAGTTCAGAGGTAACAAATCCGACTGGAGTTTGAAGGTCCCAGGCTCGATTTAATTTGTTGTTGATGTGTTTTACTGGTTCGTCCAAAGCCATTATATTCCATGAAAAATTGCTCATTTTGCAATGGTAATTCATTTAGTATACTTAACATACTGCAAATCTTTTCACCAATTATATGACTATCATTCTTTTTTGACGACCATTGCAGGGCAACCGAGGTAGGAAGAGCTGATGTTGGAACCGCAACTCTAACCCTTAGTGTGACTAATGCGCTCGAGTTCTCCGCAGCTACACTGTCCGCCTGTGTTGTCGACAGCTCTGCAGAAGGTAACATGTTGATCTCATTTTAGGATGATTGTTTATTAATATCGAATGCGTCAGTATCCATGATGAAATGTGACAAATCTTTAATCAAAGGATTTTTATTAACTTGTTAGTATGAAGTTAATAGACTTAAACCGTAATTGGTCATTGATGGAAAAACCCAGCGGTACAAACAAAGATTAACCGTTATGTAAGTCACATTCAACCATTACAATGTCTATACGGCGTCCAATTAGTGATACGGTATGTGATTTTCAATAGAATGAAATAGGACACTTTTGTTTGTACCACCTCTTTAAGCTGGGTTTTTCCATTCAATACCGAATTCCGGGTTACATCTATTGTCGTTACCTTTCTATTCGGATAACATCTTATTTCACACCTCCAACAAGTTTCCCATTGGTTAAAACTACGTAATGTGACTTCAAAATATTTTACTATATTGGGTCAGCTACAAAAATATGGGGTTAGTAAAATTCAAAATGGCTTCCTTTTTAAATACATTTACTGGTATATAGTTAACTGTCATTTATCCTTCATTTACACGAAATATGCTATTATCGGTTATCATGACGTATACAGGAAAATAATATTGTTTACATTACAATCCATAAAGCGTGGTGTTATCCGCAGTATTGATTGTCTAGTGAGACAAAGTTTCTTGACAATCAAGGATGTGTAAATATATGAATTTGCAGACTGAAGACGTAAAGTATATTTGTTTTAGTTAATTAATCTGTAGTGTTTAATAATTAAATTTGGTAAATGTAATGGATAGTTCCACAATTTCTTAATCTCCGCCCAAAAATGGCGAAATCTATTGTATATGTGATAACGCTTATCACAAACAGGAACCATGCTTTCAATTGTTTTATCTAGGTCAGATTGTCATTTTACCATAAACCTATCAGCCATTGGATTTAAATTGACCATGTACCGTTATAATTTATCACAGTTGTGGAACTATCCAGGGTCTATTGCTCGATGAATATGCAATGTATGGAATTTACTGTTTCAATCTGCAATCGTTCTTTTGACTGTTAAACTATGGTAAATTCTATAATGAGAACAGTATCAAAGTAATACACGTGTAATACATATATTTGATATTTAATTAAATTATTGCGTAATACGGCAAAATACGGGCAGTCAGAAGATTAATAAGTGGCCATGCACTTATAATAGTTGGCTCTGTTTAGATCAGTCTTTCTTTTTTAGTATTGTTACAAGAGATTAAAAACGCAAGTTAATGTTAAGTTAATACAAAACCTTGACAAAAATATAATTTATCAGATTTACTTTAAGAAGGTCGGCGTATCGTGGTAGAAACACTAAAGTTTAACAAATCTTGACAGAAACAGTTTTTTAAAAACTAATTGATTTGGTATCCTGATGAATTTAAAATATGCACTGCATTTATTTTCTAAGTTTTTAATTCACTAAATATAACATACCAAGAAATTAACATTTTTACGCGTAAGTATTATAAATACATTTCTGCATTTACACTTGACTTATTGACATACTGATTGAATGTGTATCATATTCCTTGTGCTATTATCGTTGTACATATGGTATTTGCAATAAAATATTATTAAACTAAATACATTTCTGGTATGAAAACTGTCAATGCTCTTGAAATGCAAAAAAAGTATAATGTAAAACATATCATGCACAATGCAGTAGATAAACGATATTGTCTCTTCTGTAAGTTAGACATATTAAAAACACTATTTCTGGTGTTCTTTAAGTAAGTTTCTCTTTTAAAGAAATGTTAACCACGGATATTGACACATTCAATATTGATTATTTCACTAAATTTAGCGTAAATTATATGTATCAACAAATCAACTTTGTATTGATGACAGGCTCAATGGCCTAATTTGTTAAACTACATATTGTTTTGGTATGGCAAAACATTTGCCAGTGCGAGTATAAGAAAAGTGTTGCTTTATATTAACGGACATCGTCTTATTTTAATTTTTAATTGAATATTGTATTCTCCTAAATTGTGTGTCCTTCAGTAAATAAAGACAACTCTGAACTTGATGTATTCGATTTTTAAATTAATATTCTTAAATATCCAATGGGTGTGTATATTTAAAGGCAGATTGGCGGTTTTTTTAGGTTATATCAACCAATATAATTACCTTTTTAAACAGAAAAATAAAACGGAATGACTCAACATATAATGTGACATTAATCACTGAATGTGGAATTGATAAATTCGTACAGCAACACCAAGCGTCATAATTGTTACGAAATACCATAACAAGTTTCTATGAGCAATGCCGCATCCCGAGCAGCAACCTTGAACGCTGTCAAATAGGTCAGCCTATAGTTACGAACGTCTGTACCCACCAGATCGTTTCGTTATCTCACGTTCATAACCGATTCAAATCGGCGACTTCAACAACTAGAGAGCATGCTATGAGGTAAAGGATGGTGTTCAACCTATTTCGGAGCAGCCCTTAGACCAGTATGCTCGTGACGAGAATTGAACATGCGAATTATAAATTTGCATGCTGCATTTGAGCAACAAATCATATTCACAAGCATAGTAACCAATTTGCAGCAGCCTTTAGATAAGTTAGATAAAGAAATAAAGGCATTGCCCAATCTCCTTGTCTAACGTTACGTGCGACGTATGTACAGTGGTTTGGCTTCGGACGAGACTGGTCAGATGGAATTACTGCGCCTATGCACTGTTCCGCAAAATTGCAAACTCCGCCCAATGCGGTAGATTTGCTTTGATCTTGTGAAGGCTCGTGAAGGGGTCTTTCTTTTGTGTTTTTAGGTCAGATTGTCACCAGACAATATAATCCTAATCTATTGGATTGATATTGACCATGTACTGGTATCAATGCTCACGCTTGACATTTGCGGAACGGTCCATTGGGTTCGAATTTAATGCAATCGAGTCTGAAAAATAAACTTGGAAGAAGCATCTGAATAACTCTCTTTATGAGCATACGGGTGTGGGACATCCCCAAAAAAATCTTTACGCCATCGTTTAGATAATCACATGTTCCTTAGTAAATGACCTCGCCGACTGGACACGACTACGCTCGTAGGTTAACGCAATCAACCGGTGGGTGCAGATGTTCATTACAATATGTCGACTTCTTTTAAAGCGGTCAAAGGCGCTGCTTGCGGACACGCTTCTGGAGACTTGATAATAATATCTGTGGATTGCAATGAAGTATGTTAACTCATGAAACCGTATTAACATATAATGCGAAAACCCCGTTTTCACTTTTACGTCGACTTAGGGTACATTTTCATAAGAATGTAAAAACTGTCACAACTGCACAAAAAACCCAACAGGAAACGGGAATGAGGTTACTATTTGCGTGTTGAACTGTTTTTCACGTGTCACACATATTTAATAATGGTTCTAGAATTGGCTTCATGTATAATCAATTGTATCAATCAACTTATACATGTGATGACTAATATAAACATCTGACAGTATTACGTGATTCACAGTCTTATCTTTATTTGCTTTTCCATACCGTATATTATATGAGTGCTCTACAAGTTCAACGATAAAGGGAGACAACTAGAAACACAGGGCAATACAAAACACATATTTGTCCTCCCTTTTACCACAACAACAAAATTACACAGACTTAAAATTGCATTGCAGTTAAGCATAATAAAATGTATTTATAGACATTTTTAATCACACACACAAAAAAAACACTTTAAAGAAAGGGTGAAATGAAAAATAAGCTCCGTTTTAAATTTATAGAAGCATAATGAAAAAACGCGATAGTAAACGTTGAACTATATTACATGTAGCGTGTTTTACTTCGTCAAGGGATATGTACATCCCTAAATGTTTGGTCTCTGTTTTACGCAATTCACGGTTAAGTTAAGACCTCTGAGTGTTTATATTCAATATGCGCACGAAAATAGGAAATGACTCTTATATTCTCAATAACTCAAATATTTTATGATAAAATCGATTTATAATATTATGCGAACGCTAAATATTATTGTGATAAGGGAGATCAACCAATGGTAAGTCCGTCATCGAGAGCAGCTAATACACGCCCTTTAAATCTCAAGTGCATGAATGAGGTTTCCTACAAAAGAGACAACATAATAATAATAATAATAATAATAATGTTTCTACATATATAATATGTTTTAAATTATATTTTAAATATAATGATTGGTCAAACTTTAAACCATGGTTTTTGTAAAGAACATTGTGTGCGTTTGCTAAGGTAAATGTACATCACTGCTTGTGCAGCCAGATGATCAGTTTTGAACAATGCTGTCACGTGAGAAATATTTATAAGCAGTATGACAATAGGTTATCATCAGTAAATAATATATATGTACTGATTATTAAATTTTGTTTCAAGTGTCAACCTTAACTT
>Ga0224511_10001465_pt1 | contig 14326 bp, 9 predicted proteins | sample SF_May12_sed_USG_2_FD_169988 | JGI IMG/M metagenome (GOLD analysis project Ga0224511, IMG submission 169988) | Sediment microbial communities from San Francisco Bay, California, United States - SF_May12_sed_USGS_8_1 | ecosystem: Environmental > Aquatic > Marine > Sediment | place: USA...
CATGCAAAAACGAAAAACGGTTCGTATTGTCCCCGATTAAATGTAGTATGTCTTTTATTTTGAGCGCACGTGTTTCAATATTTTTGTTTGTTTGGATAACGTGTTCGAACAAGTTATCCCTTCAAACAATTTTTAAAAACAAAAGAGCTGGAATTTGTCAAGACAGTCATTTTATTTTATTTTTTTCTTTAACGAACATCTAAATTCATGCTACCCCCCCCCCCCAAAAAAAAAACAAACACAACAACAACACCACACCCCCCCCTTCCAAAAACAACCCACAACAACATAAGCAAAAACAACAACGGCGATAAAATTAACCTCTTGGTGTACGATATTACTATACCTAAAACTGTCTTCAATTTAGCTCTAGCTGTACTAGTTGCAAACGTTAACTTTAAACATAGGCGCTTCATTCTTCTTCCTAAGTAATTTGCATATATTTTTGACTTTGATTTCTTGTTCAACTTTATAAATTAGTTAATTATGCATAGGTTAATAAAACTAATCGAATAATTATCGAATGAGATGTACGTGTGCATATTAACAAAAATATGAATCCTTGTGTCGGTTCTTGATTCTACTTTTAAAGGCTCGTACGAGTAATTTCAAAATATTATCTAAATCTATAACAATCTCAAGTTTTCTTAATTTCGTCATCAAAACTAGCATTTCCTAGTAGTCAAATATACGTTTTCTTGCTTACAATACTAAAAATAATAAAAAGAGAAAGAACTTTCGTTTTAAAGTTTTTTACCGCATAGATGAATTAGTTTCTTGTCACCGATTTATAAATGTGAGTTGAAACAAATTGACATATTTTTCGTTCATTCTACCTTATGAAAGCAAAACTGTGGGTTTCCTTATCCCATTGTCAAATCGTGTCTGGAGTACACTAGAACATGAGCCGAATCAGCAAATTACCAGCAAATTGGTTATCAAAATGATCTTTTAGTAAATCTTTTGACGTCATTTAGCATGGATAATCTGAGGCTGAACAGTGATAAAAAAACAGGCTGAACATTAAACCATGGTATTCCATGCAGAAATGACGAAAATGGTCGCAATTAGCATGTAAAAAAAGAAAAGTTGTTAAATTTAGTGAAAGATAGCATTTAATTTGACCGAGTGATCCCGGAAACTATTATTTCCGCTTTTTTACAATTCAACAAACTTGAATCCTCTTTTAGTTATTTATATTTCATGAAAAAAGTATTTTATAGAATATAATATTACATCTAAATTAAGCTGACCTTTTAGATGGAGAAATTGTTCACCTTAAATCAACTGAAGACTACAATTTATTGTTGTTTAACCGAAATATGCCAGGAAGAATACTTTAATTTAGGCCATATATGTCTTGAATTTGCTCAACGCAAGTGTCAGGCAAAAAATTATAATCTTGTGTTTAGGGCAACGGTCTTAAAACTTAAGGTAGGGTCGACTCCGTTTTTATTTTTTATTTTTTTTTAGAATTGAAACCTCAATTATAAAGACCCCAACGAAAAAAAGGTATTTTCGAAAAAAAAGTCTAGGGTCAGCCGGTTCCGATAGATCTATAGGATCGGGTTGCCCCAAACAAAGGATTTTTTAGGCCAGACCAAAACCGCGAATAGTCTATGAAAAGAGGTTTTTGTGTAATATATTGAAACGTTGCCACACCTCTAGGGCAAAAATTGTGTTGACTGGAGAAAAAATGTCACATTTTACTGTCATGTTAATGTTTTAAACAGTTTACTCAAATGTTATATTAATTAGATTTCATTTTTAAGCCTTTTAGCTTGCAAAGTATCGTTGAATTATCCCGTTTTCCTGTCTATTCGGTCAATTTAGAATTCAAAGCGTAAAACACAGCCAAACACCATTTACATATTCTTTGAAATAAAATTGCAGATTTTCAACGTAAAACTTCCGTTATGTTTAAATTGTTAAATGTTAACAAAAAATCCGCAATGGCAGATGTAACTCAGAATCTCACTGTCCTATCTATTCGGTGATTCTGATTGGTCAACATCTCGCGTTTTAGAAATGACGTAACCACGCAGGTGAATTAACATTTCAAGACACTTGCGTACATTGAAGCACATGTTTGTGACAATTAACTAATTCAGAAAAAGGAACATGTGTGAATTATAAATAACATGGTAAATAACGATTTATGTGTACAAATACAGATTCAACAGAGCAATTAACAGCGAAACACCTCAGATAAATATCACGAACAATGTAATAATAACAAAAAAAAATAATAAAAGAGAGCTTTACTTCTTTATTTGCAGTGGTAAGAGATATACATTGTCAAATTTGGAGGTGAAGGTTGTTGGCATACGCACCATACCTCTTTGTCATCTGCGTGACCGTCGTTCAACTAGCTCATCGTTGGACTCGCCATCCTCAATGGAAAGAAAAGCTGTTGATGATATAGCCTTGTGACTGGACGTTTCCCTTGTCCCTTTCATTGACTTCCTTTATAAACGCTTGTGTGGTTACCTAACGTCCACAGGGGTTGGGCTTCCTCTTCCTTACACGTACAGTTACATCACTGCTCATTGAGAGGAATTGAGGGTGCACCATTCTTGTGCAGGCCCAAAACCCGCCTCCTTTCCACTGTCAATTGCCTGAATTTCCTGAAGTGACGACCCTTATCTGAAGGCTTCACTTGTAACAAGGGTCATTGGAAAGAGTTATGATTACGAGTTTGAATTCAGCAAGACATTTCATGCAAGCTCTGTTATCTAGTAGCGGGGGATCTCCTTGTCCATGTTGGAAGACATCTGTAAGGTACTTATAAAATAGTAAAACAGCTTGAATAACCTAAACACTGTCATATCTAGGGTTTGGAGCAGGTTGTGTGTGGGCAGGTAGATCAGGCATATAGCTCGGTCGCTCGCTGGCCTAGCGGATCATCTCCGGCGATGGTGGATCGTGTGTCCATCAAACACGAGGAGGACCTTCTGGTCGGCGTCTTGATAAAAGTGAGTCTTTGTACTCCTTCAATACGTCGGTTTTCCATGACGACATGGAAGTTACTGACTTTGGGTTTCTTCACTCGGCGCGATGGTGTTGGAAGGTCAGAGTTCTTTAAATAGTCCCGACTCGTCCATGTTATAGACCCATTCGCGCAGCCCAAATATGTTTTGTTTTTTGTTTTTAAGTAGAAGTAGAAGGCGACATATTTTGGAATAGAGTGACATGCCCAAAATGCTGTCTAAAGATAGAGGCTTCTTTGGAGATATCCACCACCACCACTGTGTAAATAACCCGTACATCCAACAGTTGCTCAGGGGTTTCTGACCGGTCTTCTCTCCAGGGTGTATTCAAGGTCGCCGACGTATCTCTGTGGAACAGAGTTTGATACTCCGTACCCTAACATATAACCTTATATAAAACCTTCTAACATGGTTTCTGGCAAAATCAATGTGCCTTGTAACGGCTGTGATATTGGGTGTTTCTTTTGACAAACTGAATGAAAAACACAAACGTAAATCCAAAAACGGCGATTTGTGCATTTCAGGTAGCAAACAGGGTTTCCACAAAGCCTTTAAAATGATATTTATGTTGATGGCAGAAAGTGAACATTGCGTAAAAATAATGAATAATTTCTTATAGTTTATATACAGAAAGCAAAATTTCTTGACAAATAATGTGTTTTTGACAAAAAGTAAAAACACAAGAACAACAAAACAAAAACAAAAAGCAAACAAAAAAATCCTTGCTGGAGCCGGGACTCGATCTCGGAAGCTCTGGCACCGCAGTCACACCAACGAGACAATTGAACGTATCTATTGTAGTTAATATACGGGAGTATGATTCACTGCTTAAGTCTGGTTTAAAAGTCAAATGTAATTAATTCTGGTCAAAACGATACAGCCATAGCATATTTAGAGATGCTATGTCTGTATCTTTATATCCTTAAAATCGGCCACAAATCTTGAAATATGTTATAATAAATAAATTAACATTGCAAAAGAAATTGCAAACTTTTGTGACAAATAATGTGTTTTGGGACAAAAAAAAGTAAAAACGCAACAACAACAAAACAAAACAAAACCCTTGCTGGCGCCGGGAATTGAACCCGGGAACTCTCTCACCTAAGGCGGATGCGTTACCTCTGCACCACAGAGTCAACTGCGAGTAACGATTGTAGTCAAGCTATTTGACTGTTTCGACGCAATGGGTCGAAACATAAATAAACAAAGCCGACTTTGCGGGCCACACATTTTCAACAAATTCATTTTTTTCTGTAATATTTTACATGCATGGATAACTATATTTGGTAGTTTTTCATATTGACGGGAGTAAGTTTCACTGCTTAAATATGGATAAAATGTAAAATGTAAACAATTCTGACCTAAATGATACAAGCATAGCATCTTTAAAACAACCAGAGTAAATCGAAAGTAAAATAAGACCGCCTTACATATGATTTTTACTCCACGAGTTGGATTTTCAGTCATTCAGTTCCAGACACAAATTGTTAATGTCTCATGTGGCAAATATGCAAAACACATAATTTAATATGATAACCCTTAGGACAATTTAACGTTGATAACCATTATGTTACTAAATAAGACGTTGAGTTTTTTTTACCAGCTGTGCTATTTGCTGGTTCGTAAATTATTTGTAATAAAGCATAATTGAATTGCAAAAAAAAATAGAAAACGTGTCTATATAACAATTACATTACGATAAGTTACATACAAATCTCAAATTTTGAAAGCAAATTGTATTCTTTAGAAATAAAAACAATTTTATGAAGTCTATATATATATCATAAATAACTTTTGCAATGGTTTTGATATTTTTTACTGAGTAATATACATTTATTAGACGATTATATCGTCAAGAAGTCATCTTACAAACCGCTACATTTATGTAAGCCACTTGGTAGTAACAATAAATAAGAAATTGCTGCTGAGAGTGTATTAAATTACTTTTGCTTTGTTAAATCGTCCGTTTCGTTCCTTTCTTTTTCAAACATACACAAGGAATGCATTATAGGTGTATAGGTTTATTACACCAAGCCCAAGGATCCAACAATTACGGTGGCAGATTGCGCATAACATGATATTGGTCCGTTAGTTTTACCTTTTTGTTGTGAAGTTATTGCTTCGTGTCAGGTGTAGATCGAACTGCCTTTCAAACATATTGTTTCGACTCCAGCGACTTTAATTGCCCAACAATTATATGTAAATGTTGCATTTCGTGAAGCAGGCAGAAGTGGCTCGAGTTATGACGATTTATCATTTATAAGAAAGGAAAAGTAAATGTTATTTAACCATATCAAAATTCCAATCGATCCACACATGATATGAGCGATATAAACGACATTGACTCATTCGTCTTTTAACTATAACTGTTTTGTATTTATGAGAACGATTTGAACTTTGCCATTTGTGCTGGTATTTGATATGGTAGCGTCCCGCTTTTTACAATCTGGTCCGTTCCCGCGCAGGTGGCATTTTTCAACGATTTAAATAACGCTTTAAACATCTGCAAATCAAAATTGAATCTGGCACTGTATATTTTCCTGATCCGTTATTTAGCAGTTGTTATTTGAAATAATTCATTTGACAACGTAGTCGGTCTCACACAAATTTATCATAGCCATTTTCGCATGAGTATTCCTGTTACCGTTTTTTATAATATCGCTTGCATGTCTTTTTCGCGTCTTAGGCGTTGGTGTTATTATTATATATGGTAAGTAAAACTTACAACAATTAGAAATAATGACCAAATACAAAATAAGTTTCATGTTTATTTTGTCCGTCCATGGTTGCTCAAAGCACCAACAAAAATCACGAAGTGTAACAATATGTAATAATAACCAATATGATATGAACAAGATAATAATATATTATGATTTTTGTAGATGAAACCCTAGAATTCTAAGACTTTTCTTGAACGAAGAACAAAAATCAAATTCAGTAACAGGAGAGCGTAACTGAAACGGAATGTTGTGCAACATGTTCTATTTATGTTTCATGAAGAAGTTAAAATGTAATAGTATTTAAGTAAGAGGTAGAAGAATGAAACAATTTCCTAGTTATATATTAAAAAATGTTAAGAGACATACAGTTGCAGAACGATTTAAAGAAAAAGAAATAAATAGTGATGAAAAGGTAAGTTGATGATTTATTTAATAAATAATATGATTATTTACACATGACAGATGCAGTAAACGGCAATGAAATAAGTTAATGATCTCTAAATGATAATAATGGACATCACTGAATATTAATCATCAAGAAGGAGGATGCAAATAGGGATTGCAGACAATATACGGAAATGCCAGCATTTGTGGGCATATCAATCAAACTTTGTGTGAATAAGCAGTAATGTAAAATAATAACAATTCAATAAATAACGTTTTAAATAATGTACATATATAGCACTTAGGAATGAACATTTCAACACTGTGTGTAAAGACCGTTATATAAATGCCAGATTTTTAAAGTTGCAGCATCATTTGGGAAATATAACTATCAATAAAATGTAGTCAAAGTGACATCTATCTGCATGAATATATACATATTTAAAGATATTGTACAATATTTGCACATGACCCGTATCAATGCACCACTTAAACATTACACATTCACTTAAATACTATCACACCTTTCAAATATAACATACAAGTAAACAGTTCTAAAAGCACTTTTGGCTAAGCATTCAACTAACGATCAAATAACAATAGTTCATTTAACAACACAGTTAGCATTACAGTTAACAAAACTCGTAAACTGTTACAAAAATAATTATATAATATATAACATTAACAACGACCGCTAACGTTTTAACGCCAGCGTTAACGACTTCAGAACGTCTCAATGAAGGACGTTGACGCTCTGCCACTGTCTTTGTTCTGTAAGTTCAGACGGGATGAGGGCAAAGGAAGGATTTACTGATTTTCATAGTCTTTGAACGGCATGCTCTTAATATATTGAAACAATGTTATTGCACCAACTCGACGTGACGTCGGTTTTCTTTTCGTCGGAACATAATATCAACGTCTCTGGTAGGTGGAAGAATTTCATGACCATGATAGTGAACGTCGGGCTCACACGACTGTCCCTCCACTGAGTGGAAGTCAAAATTGTGAGCAAGGCAGAAAATGAACCATTTGGCTTGGGTGAGCGCCAATTTCTTCCCGGGGCATAACGAACCGAAGGCGAGGAGGGGGTTCTTCAGCTCGCGACCGTTCTTGTAGAATTTAGCGTTTACAAACCGATCGTATTTGAACTCCTGCAAAAGAAATACGATTGGTTTATAATATGCGCGTGAACAATATTTAAATATTTTATAAAATATATTAATATGATGTTTATCAAAATAAATGGATATTTAAACAAAGGATTAGGAGGGTTTTTAAAAGTATATAAAATATGTTACAATTTACAAGTAAAACTATACATACCAATGGGTTTTCGAAGATCTCTGGGTCTTTATGGTGTGCCGGTGGGTAAATGGCCACCCGGTCTCCCTGCCTGAGTTTGTATGTCTGACCGTCCTCCATTGTGAAGTCTGTGTCCGCTGTCACCGCGCGCACCATGAACACGCCGCTTGTGTAACGAATGGCCTCGTTTACGACACTGTCTGGAAAACACGTGGAAAGCGGACGATTAGTTTATGTTGTTGTCGTCGTTGTGATAATAAGTTACTGTGTATCTTCGCTAATTTACAATATAAAACAAAGAAGAAAAAAATATTTCTAAAACTAGGGAGTTTCCAACATTGTATTGTTTTAGATAGATGCTAATATTATTAGTGAAACTAATGTTAAATTATATAACAAACGATCAAAGTGCAAGAGCGCAACTTACTCAGAATTGGCAACAAGTCGAGTTCTGCAAGGGTGAGTTCAGCGGACTCGTCGGCGTCGGTATACTGGAGTTTGTCCTTGATGACAGCGTCCACCTCGTTCATAAGGGCGTCGTAGGCCTCTCTGTGTTGCATAAGGTAGTAGATGAGCCAGTAGGAGACGCGGAACGTGTTGTAGTTGACATGGAGGAACACGAGATTGTGGCCGATAATGTCCGACTCTGATTGCCCGTGCTCGAGCATAAACTGCGTAGAGTATTTAATATAATCTGAGACATCGTCGCGGCTTAAGATATCCTCGGAATTGGGCATCTGAATCAGCACGTCCAGGGCCTTGCATGCACTGGGAAACAATTTGATGGGGAGTCCGAGCCACAGGAAGTTGAAGTACTTGTGGAACACGTCAAAATTGCGATACACGGTCATGGGCTCAAACACGTCGCCGCTTCTTTCCTTTCCGAAAATTGAACGGAAAATTGATCTGAACATGGTCCGCGACCCGAAGGAGCGAAGGCCATCCCTGCACCAACCGTCTACGCTTTCGACATCGGAAGTGACGTCAGCAAGAGTTTGATCAAGGTGTTGCGCAAAGTTGCGCATGTTTGCGTGTAAAAACGTGCCCTTGACTTTCTTTGAGGCCTCGGTGATCATCTTCTTGGCGTCGAACAACTCAAAGCTGAATACATTGTGATTAACTTGCCGTTGAATCGGGTCAAAGTCAAAGTTCTTCTCTTTGCACATTCGTTCGTATGAGTGAGGATCGTTTATAATGGTCATATGCTGATTGAGAAGTCTGATCGTGAAGATGTTTCCGTATTTCTTTGTAGACTCGTGAATAAAGTTCACGGCGTTTTCGGCGAAGGCTTTTCCATTACCCCATAGGAAACTGCCGGGGACTAACGTAGGTTCACCATCTCGTCTGAATAAAGACAAGTACACATATAAATCACTGGGAAAGACAATACCCGATAACCCGCACACTAGCAAAGTGAAAACGCGTGTTGACGAATTGTCAAAAAGTTGACGTGTAATTGTCTTTAAATTACCGGGTGATTATTTGTGACAGAAAGGTGTATTTAATGACAATTGATCAACTGCATTTAATTGTGTCATCGTGGTCTTACTAATGAGGTTGACATAAATGAAATATTGAAAGTCGCGAAATTATGATATGAGGCTATATTTTCTTTTCATAACTGCATCTATAATTATTTAGATACTCTTATATAACGCAAGTTATAAATCGTATACAGTACCTTCTTCTGGTGAAGATTTTGATGTAGGCGATGATAAGAATCACGACTAAAAGGCCGAGATAGAACGTTACACCAGCCATCGTGTAGTTGCACAAGAGTTAGAGATTTAGTCTTGCAGTATCGTACGTTGATATGCAGTCAGGCGTTTGCAGTGCTTCCTGGCGAATCAACAGACCTGAAAATTCAAGAATCTATGATTAGGCCCGAGTCATTGATACAAATAAAAAACGTTATCACATAATCAAAATGCTTAACATTCCTGCAAGTGATTATGTCTTTATCGTTTAACCATTGATAGCGCGATAAAACAATAGAACCATTAGCTTCATTGACACCTCCACATTTGAACTTTTTGAAAAAGGTGTTGAATTTCATTTAAATATTTTATGTTTTTGGTCTATTTGTAGAAAAGTCATTTTCTCCTTAAATGCATTGAGTTTCACTGTTATATGACTTTAGATGGTTGTAAAGTATATAAAAAGACAATTCTTAGTCGCGATATCACAGAAAACATTATTATTACCTTTAATGAAAGTGGAAAATAATTCATTTCAATGATGCTTATTATAGTATTTTTATTGAACTATATTGTAAAGACATAACAAGAATGTGTCGCATTGTCCTCATGAATTAGTTAAACAGTTTTGCTTAATCCTAATCTGTACTGATCACTTTTGTCTCATGATAAACACCGCCTGTGTTTTGTGCGGTAACTATATACAGTACGAATTAATTTTAGCAAATGAGTAATTTCGATACTAATTATATAAAGAGACGGTAGAAACAAAAAGTAGTTGTAAATTTACCAACTGAATCGAAAATGTAATATTTGGTTTCATAACATTTCATTCAATATTCCACTCCACTTGAAGTAGTAGCGGTAGTAGTAAACTAGTAGTGTAAAGCGATAAGACATACCTTTGATTTAAGTTAAAATCCAATACAATTTAATTGTCAGTAACTTCTTTTGATTTTTTGTTGCTTATTAAATTCCCAAATTATTTGATATTTTAATATTTCACAAGATTCTCAAGAACAGTTCATACACACGTGTTGCGAATGTTTATTGCACACTCATGGATATGGTGTCTATATATAGCGATAAGTCCCTCCTCCTGTGGCAGGTAAGCCCGCCCCCTTCAGCGGTGTCCATTGAAGCTCAAGTTTAACAGTGTCGTAAAGCCAAAGACAATTTATTCATAGCGTAACGTAGCGATGACTGATACAGAAATAGTTTCTATTATTTGAGAGGGAAAGACACATTGGGGAAGGATACATCTGATAAATGCATTCGATACATTTGCAATTTCTGAATCAGACCTGCATTATCATACGTGCTATTGGTTTTGGACAATGATTTTTAACCTACATAGTTGAATCATTAGAATAAAGCAGCTTTGGTATAAAAATTTAAATGTCATTGTTAACCAAACTTATTTGATTTCTTTTTTTTAAACAATTTTGAACACTGAGAAATAGTACAATTCGGAAAATAACGTATTGCAATAATACGTATGTATTACATTGTTTAGAACGGCACAATCGAATCACGCATTGCATCAGCCAACTTTTAAAAAAAATACAAACTGAAGTACAGTAATGTTTACAAATATGCTTGACTATATAACCCGTTTTTGTATATCTTCGTTACGAAACTGACTACTATCGCACGATATGGATCTGTTGTATAAAGAACGCAAAACCATGAATGGAGACTTGCGTTTCAACGCGCAAGGGAGGTAACAGAGACAGGGGCTTCATTTGAAATAGAGATCGTGAGTTGTTGCTCATTCCGACTTCTAAAATAATAGAATACATTAATTACGTGATATACGCATATAAAACGCACCGTAGTATTGTCTGCAACGTAATGTTAAAACGTTTGAAGTACACATAATTATAAAATGTGCTTATGTTTTAAAATAAAAGGTGCCACTGTTTACTAAATTGCAATATCGTCTATGAAATATGATAATTTTAGACAATGCAACATTGTGTTGTTTCCATGATTTCATCGTAAAACCACCCTGGTACTTACGGAATCAATCCTGTTTGCAAATAAAGCCCGATTCGAAGCAAGATGCGTGCATGCGCTATAAGTAAATTGACGACAACGACAACAAGAACAACAAAACAACAACATGTGATTTTACTTTGTTTTGTTATAATTCATGTATGTGGTTTGTTTGTCCTTTAATAAAATTTGCTAAATTTCTTTTAAAACTATATATGGACTATACACTCTCTATTGGTTAGAGTCAGTATTAATTGGCACCATGACTTGCGTTCATGTGCCCTAATTCACAACACACATATATGTAGAATGTAGACACTATGAACATAAAATTATGGCGCATAATGTGACTGAATAACTAATAACAAATATTGTCAACACCCTGTATGTTTGAATGTCACATTGTCGAATTGGCCATTTGCACAAACACACATAAATAGTTACTGGACTTATAGTGTATACAATTACAAATTTAGTTATCGACTTCGCTTAAATGAGATGCAAAGTTCAACAATGGTTTTATATAATTGTATCCCATGGGTTTGGACTCTTTGACAAAAACAGAAACGTAACGATTCATATACGTCGTTTATATCGTAGCATTTAAAGGTATACATATTCCACGAATGAAAAACAAGAGATATTTTTCCTCAGTGACATCATATGTGTATTTTCCTCATTGTCATCTTGATCGAGGACATTGAAAACAATTCTGACAAAAAAGCTTGAATTTTCAAGATACACATAAACTTGAGGCCCTGGTAATATGTAGAAGGCACTTTTTGTTTAACGATGTATAAAAGAAAATCACGAACGAAATGAAAGATTAAGTCATGATCGCAGGTTTTTGAACCATCCCTGAAACGCCTTCGTGTTCAGAATTGTCTTGTGGTGCTAGTGGATGTTCTATAAACGAATGCAACATATGAGATAATGCAAAGGTGTCGCTCTCAATCATTGAAACTATGTTCTTTTAATCTACATTTCAGCACATAAAAACGGTTTTATGTTCAAAGCACACATACTAGACTACCTATGCAGATTCAAAGTTATGATGTGGTTTTTTGGAAAGTACGTTTTCGTGTATAACCAAAGCCATAGATTGTTACTGAAACTACACATGTTATATTTATATTAGTTAGATGCTGAATAAACATCTTTTTTATCATTATTTGAAATTAAACTCCAAACAGGAGGGAGTTTAGCGTATGCATGCGTAGTTGACTATTGTCTTGTATAAAGTCGTACGTGTAGCTATTCCACAATCATGATATGTACTGCAAATTTAAATAACATAATAACAGTATTGCATTTATAGAATAAAAGTGCTAAATTAATTAATTTTTAAGCAACACTAGAATACTCACTTATAAGAACATTTTAAAAGTTGTATGCCAATACCTAATAAAATATGGTAACATTAAAACAAATCTACGACCTATCTTTTATTTTACTACATGTATTTTCACTTGTACCGACTCCTATTTGAAAAAAAATGTGGCAGGCCAATGCTGATAAAATAAACGAGAAATGATATTTAAACCAAGTTAACAGTTGGAAAGCCATTGCATTTTCCAATCATTAAAATTATACCCTGTATGATAGTTCATGATATCACAAAACGTTAACAACAGAAACATCCTTTATTGCTATTGTAACGATGCATTTACACCAGTTCAAATACCCTATACAAATATTATATAACGAAAATTAAGATGTTTGGTAAGAAAGGAAATGAGTCGAATATTGTTCACGCAAATAAAATCATCAAGTAGGTGATAAATTTCAGAGCGATAGGAATGCTACCCGTTAGGTGACAAGGATATCGACCACAAAATAATTGTGGATTTAAAGTTATGTTTGACATTCCATTGATGCGTTTTTTACGGGCAATTGTTCAATATAGTTTTTTTTCAGAGATAATTATAAAACAAAACTTAACGTCCTATCCTGGATGATTAAAATCGACCGAAGCTGTTCTAAGCGTCAGTGTGTCAATATTTGATCTAACATTTGACGACATTGATGACGATTGATGTATGTACATGCCCAAAATACCTGTCTCGCGAATCCGGAAATTGATTTTACGCAATTAGAATAAAGAGGATCAGCCATAAATTCCTGACATTTGGAGAAGTCTGTAATATCGGGATGCTAGAATTCTCACCATCCAATGCGGTAATTAAATAACTACCGTCCGACAACGCATACCAGGGGTTGGAATCCTCGTACAATTGCCGTCATTTCCCGGCATCCGGGTTACATCTTGCTTACACTGTTTTTCATTGGTCAATTGAATGTTTGGCCAAACCGCTCACTTCTCCAAACAGTTATCTTTTTCTCAGTATAGTGTGATTCAGTTACTTAATAAAGAGCAAGTTTTTCACTGTTGCGAAATTATTGAGTTTGATTTCTTTATAACATCTTATCGTCGTTGTCGTTGTATTTTCCGCATTTGTCATACTGTTTACACAATTATGTGAATGTTCATTATAAATAACGATAAGTGGATAAAACACAATCACAAATAATAAAACAGGAACTTGCTCTGTTTGTACTTATTAAATTATCGTCGCCTAAAATAGAAAAGGGACAAAACCGACACACCGTTAATAATACAACTGTAATTATTATTACCGCCGCCATTGCGATCAATTTTTATTTATTTAAAAAATTTAAACATTTCGACCTTCGAGTCCGTCACCATGTATAGCCATGCATCTTTCACATGTTAGACTGCACGTACACCGATCATCCTGTGTTTATTTCATTGTTCTCAATACCCGAGTAAATACTGGTGGTGTTTCACCTATTTTATGAGCATATTAGATGCATTTTATACACATACACTATAAATGTTTCAATCATATTTGCACACAAGGCTCCTATTTGATAACACATTATAAGGTCGTCTTTTTATGCAATGAAATTATGAATAGGTCGGTAAAATATTGTTTGTTTGTAGTCACCTGTTTGACAAATACCCCGTCCGGTAGTTTGATTCAGTCGAGATAAAGACTTTACGATGGTATTACGTAAACCTTATTATTTAGACAATTAACGTTATAATTATATAATGAATTATATTGGCATGTTGTGCTTGAAAGACAAACACAAGAATGAGAGGCACTATTTAAAGGCAACCTGGTCAAGAAAAGAAGATAAAAAGTAGTTCCCAACAATTTGCCACGGTTCTTTCCTTGAGTGGAAACATTATTGTTAGAACTTAGCCGTG
>Ga0224511_10001466_pt1 | contig 14321 bp, 6 predicted proteins | sample SF_May12_sed_USG_2_FD_169988 | JGI IMG/M metagenome (GOLD analysis project Ga0224511, IMG submission 169988) | Sediment microbial communities from San Francisco Bay, California, United States - SF_May12_sed_USGS_8_1 | ecosystem: Environmental > Aquatic > Marine > Sediment | place: USA...
TTTGCGCTGTGTTGGGGTTGTTGCGCATTGACTTTAATTCGTTGTCAAACACAGATCCATTCGGACATAAATACATAATGTGTGAAGGTTTGGGATGAAAGGAAATTAATATTTATACCTTTGTTCATAAATGTCTAAGATCAAACTGATGAAAGGAAAAGCCTTTGCAACCTCGGTTTTATTGAAGCTGCCGGACTTCTTCGTACAACTTAATGATTGTTACTGTCCAATTCTTATTTTTCAAACCCGTGTTAAAATACAGAATTACTATCACTACATATATAATTGGGAGCGTTTTAAAAAATTGACATCTTCAACACACTCAAGGAACATAAATCAATCTTCACATAAAAACAGTGTCACTTAAGAATATTCAACTTAATATATGTACCAAAAACAATGATGACACAAATTTATATCTCAACATATTTGACAAGAGTTTAGCATAAACAATGTCGTTTCCAAACTCTGGGACCTTTTAAAACGACAGTGGAATGATATGCCCTGAAGAACTCTACAACTATTCATTGTATCTATTTATTGCAATTGCGACCACCATGACAATATCACACAATTATGCGTAATACGTGAACTTATGATTTACAATACAAATCAGTGTGAATATGTAAGCGTTAAAGGGGATATTACCTCTCTGGCTAGAAAAGTAAAAACTCAGAAAAGTCAGTAGTTGCCCAAACGACATTATGATGCACACACTCCATGTATGTTTGAATAATACATAAGATACATAACGCGAATGTCTTGTACAGAAGTAATAATGTGCTTTTCTAAATAATGTTATGAGACAGGCAAACAAATTGTATTTCCGCATTTCTAAGAGAATGTTTACATCCCCATGCTAACGACAAAGAATGCATAACATCTTTTCTGACATCTATTCAAAGTGTTACGTGGTAAACTTGCATGCTAAGTCAGCAGAGGTCTTTTAGATAAAGGTCAATACTGTGCATTTTCACGTTGTTGTCTTTGTTGTAGTGATGCAATATTCAATGTATTACTTAGCATGTTTCCGTCCTATATACATCACATACTTTTTAAAACGTATAAATGTTTTGTTACTAAGCATATACGTTTTCATAAGTTATAAGTCATCTAGACGGTTGTTAGGTAGTGACGTATTACATTTGCAAAGAAATCGGTCGGCAATCACAACCACATTGCTGTAAACGATGTGACGTTCTGATGTCAGTTTGAACAATTTTTTCTCCGTTCGTCTGAGGGTGATGTTGTACATTATTGTTGTATAAATAATATGTTTTATCTGTTTTTAAGGCTTTAGACCCATCATTAGGAAATATTATGTCCAAATGCAAGCATACAACCTGGTGTTAGAATTAAGATAAAAATATATCTTAATGCTTACACCAAGTTGTATGCTTGCATTCGACAGTTGACATTGACAAACTGTACCAGCTGTGACAAAAGTTTATTACCTCCCCTAGGAAATTTTGTTGTAATGAGTTATCTCCCTTTAAAACTGAAAAATGATTTTTTCTCAGTTGTTTGTTGGTGAAGTTCAGATTTCTTATTGAAATATGAAAAAAATAATAATATTAAACTATCTACCAGATGAGTTTGCTGAAAAATCAACTTAGGTTCACATAATACTAGAATTTGTATATTTTCCATAGGCTTCAATGTAAAAGTTAATAAAGATTATCTCCCCTATCTGAAACGTATCTTTAAAAAGGAAATGGTGAAACTCTTAATTTAAACTGTGTTAAAATATATGTGAAATTTTATCTAATTATTGCCATCCAGTAATAAGATATGAAATATGACAATGATGGTGCAAAATCGTTAATAGTTCTTTGTATAAATATAATAAAATTCCGCTCATGCGCTGGGGTGGGGGCGCCAGTGATGTTGCAGCCTTCAACACCACTGATAAAAAGCTTCAATATTATAAATTGAAGAGATGTTCAAAAAGAATGTAGATATGTCAGGTGTAAGGGCACCATGCTGCTTTTTCATGCATGCTATGCTTCCTAAGGGCTTTTCCTTTTCTCAATTGAGATTCAGCTTAACACTTCGTCTTCTTGCTGGTAAATTCGTTTATGTGTTTCTGAAACTATCTTTATAACACTGTATCGTTAATCTCTTCTGACAACAATTAAATATCAACTTATGTGATGTACATAACAGGAAACTATGGTTCTCCATGGTGTAAATAAATTATTATGTTTAGTATATGTGGGGTTTGTTTCCGGAATTCGCCCAATGTGTCATTTCAAGAACAACCTTGTTGTCAAAGCTGTCCTGTCTGTTTAGACGAAGCAATCATTAAGTGACATATGTTTACTTATTTGTAATTAGGAATTGACATGTCCCGTCTTTTCAATTGTGTACCTGATGCACCATGGTCTTTTACTTTTGTAATTGAATACCGAATAAAATTGCATGTACATATACATGTATTATGATTTAATATGTAACACTGAACAGTGTAAATTAGCATTTACGCAAACAAATGGTCTAATTTTCATACATGTGTTCAGTATTTAAGGAAAAGAAAGAAATTTAAAGACAAATATAGTCACCAACAGAATGACTGATTTATCATTTCTTCTCCTATAATAGCATATCATAAAGCATCTTTATAAAACGCTACATCATCGTCAATCATTTTCTAAGACTTCTAGGACATATTGCGTTGCATTATTCATTACTACTGATGAACAGCTTCAATAAAACCGAGGCTGCTGTTTTCTCGTACAGGCAATGCTTCCTGAGGGCTTTTCCTTTCATCAGTTAAATAGCTTGAACTTTTTCTCATTGTAATACCTCATTGCCTAATGAGTTTGATATACTAATTCACGTGCATTGATACGCCTTTCACAGCTTTAGTAAGTTTGCAAGAAGAACATAATCTCAGAAACACTAATTTAAGATGTCCATTAGCTTGGATTAGATGTTAGAAGTGTCCACTATAACATACAACATTAGTACTATCTATGGGAACGTTTAAATTAGTATCTTAAACATATTCATTGACACTCAGGTATAAGGGAAGTTTTAACGTTTAAACAAAATAACAATTTACAGTTCATATCGGAAACACTGATGACAAATTTATTTCTCAACATAAAAGACTTGATTTTTGTTACATAAATCATGTACTCTCATATCACCGGAATATTTTAAACGCATTTTTGCCGTTTCCTGAATTACTTCACAATAATCCCTTGTATCTATATACACAATTGTGATTAACATGACATAATCACACAAGCACTTGCATAACCCTTGCAATTCATGGTTTACTATACAAAATCATTGTGTTAAATTATAGGTTACAAGGGACACTATTTCTCTGGCTAAAAAGTAATTACATATACAATTTACTAGATGCACACAATGAAAAACAATACACACAGTCCATGTATGTTTGAATAATACATGAGATTATAACACGAAAGTCTTGTACGGAAGTAATTATGTGGTTCACTAAATAATGTAAGGAGACAAGCAACGCATAAATACTTCAAGGGAATATGTTTTGTATGATAGAAAGTCAATTATTTAAACACCGTACGATGTCTGGTAAAGTTAAGGTAACTTACAATTTGACGGGTCAGGTACATCGTTTGGGAGTAAAATGACGTCGGCCGGGCACCGATGGTTAGTTCAACAAATTTTCAAGCTCCCCCCAAGCGGCATATTTTCTTTGATCTTGTGATGATGCTTATCACAAACAGTAATAATGCTTTATTTTGTTTTATTTAGGTCAGGTTGTAAGCTGACAATGTAATCCTAATCCATTGGATTAAAATTAATCATGTACAGTTATAAATAATCATGATAGACAGTTGTGGAACTGTCCATTGCAGTAGATAAGACAGTTATACACCGGTTCATGGTCAGTGTTAGACGTAATATAGGGTAGTGCAACACTTTTGCATTTGAAGCAGACCTGTTTTCGACCACACTGGTGGCTGTTAAAAAACCTCATTGTTGTTTAGTCGTGTTGGAAGAAAACGATAAAACCAATATTGTATTTTAGCATTTCTAAGATAATAGTAATCGTCCCATGCTAAATGAAAACCAATATATGCATGACAACGACATTGAATTGTTGTTCAATGTGTTTACCTGACAAATCTTCATATAAATGAACAATTACATTTTAAATAAAGGTAAATAGCGTATTTGTGATGGTGTTGCCTTTGTTGTTGTAATATCATTTTCAATATTGTTCTTGACAAGATGTGTCTCAAATGTGGGTGGTACATTTTAACATGAATGACATACATGTAGAACATGTTTAGGTGAACAATATGTTGCATTACCTACTAAGAACAAAGATTATTTTACACACATATGCAGTATACATGTATAAATAAAACATTCAAACGGCTCAATTGTTCATACTCCAACGGGCTGTTACTTGGATGTTTCATTACTTGAAACATACTAAAAACAAATTTTAAACAACGTTTAAGTAATATGCGACTCTGTATTTCATATTTCAACAGTTGGCGCGCATACCAATAATTATATTATTTAAGACCTTGCTTGGTATTGAAACCCCTAAAATGTATATTCAATTAAGATTGAATTGCGCCAGTACACGAGTAAATTGACATTCAGGGAGACAGCTGTCGTGTCTATTCTGTATTTAAGCAGCAGTAAAGTTATTATATGTGAATAAGTATAAAATGCCGTTGCTGTTCTTTATTCTAATGACTAAATTGACTGTTAGATGTCATTGCAGCTGTATTTTTGGCTTCCCTAAGTGACTGCTTGACGCCTCAATGCAACTTGACGTCTCAAAACAACTGTTAAAGACGAAAAAGTCGCGACAGAGATTAAGTCTGAATTTATCTTAAAGGCGCATTACTGTTAAGGATCACCAATTTTAATATAAAAAATAGTGTTCTATTAAAACAGTTGATAGTAACATTAATATTGACGGCCTACTTCCGTTTAAATTCTAAGTTGTTGTTACATAAAAATGAAATACATATTAAAATAATATACAATATTGCTTTTTCACCCATGCAAGCTATATTTATTTTTATAAAAATACTTATTAAAAAGAAAGCATAGCATAGCTTGCATGAGGGAAAGAGCATTCTTAGTTTTGTAAGTGGTTAATTAATGGTAATAAACGATGCCACTAAATTAACGACCCCTATCGCATGGGCGGACCGCTATTCCATTTACCCAAACAATATACACTTTATGATCGCAGAGGACCAGTCAATGCACCGTTCCGCAAAATTTCAAACTCCGCCCAATGCGGAAGATTTGCCTTGATCTTGTGAAGGCTTGTGAAGGGATCTTTTTGTGTTTTCTAGGTTAGATTGTCACCTGACAATTTAATCCTAATCTATTGGGTTAAAATTGACCATGTACTGTTTTAAATTATAATGATTGACATTTGCGGAACGGTCTATACGTACAACGCCATGATGTAGTACGGATGTTTTGAATGTTTCTGAGTAGAAACTTATTATTACGAGTTCAGTGTTCTACACACATAACACTGTTCATGTACAACATTGTTTTTCTGTGCTCAGATAAACACCCTTGTTATAACAATATTTCAATTGTTGATAACACATTTGTGCTCAGAGAAACACCAGTGCAACCTTGTAAAATGCCTGAGGTGTGCTCATATTTCCCTTGCAGCCATTGTCAACACGTGTAATCACAAACATTTGTCAACAGTCCGTGGTATGTCTATGTTCTTAGTCAATTAAACGCAATTAAAGTGATGCCATTAACCGTATACAAAACAAGTGTAAGGGTGACACGCGCAGCTGTTCCACGTTACCAGCCATAACAATTAACTTTTACTATATTTGTATTTTTCGGGAACGTTTATCGTAACGAATGTAAAAAAATAACTCCAAACATAACTCAGGACTTTTGTCAACAAAATGGATTTAACTTAAAATCAGTTTGCGAAATGTAAATTGATTTTGTTTCATGGAATGCATTTAGATACTTTGATCTTTTTATTCCACAAACATCTATATTTATATAGATAGACATATTTTTTATCATGTTTGTTATGACATATGCGACAGTTTTTTTTCTAATGAACACCGAATATCAGCAGAATAATGTAATTGCAGTTAAGTGTGTGTGTTATAGAATTTCTTACATTGACAGCTGTACAATAAACTCTTACATTTGCCCGTTGTTATGTTGCAACACATATTGTGGTTGATTTTTGTATATGGTAATATACACGTTATATCGATGTTAAAAAATAAAAAAGCTCTAATAATATATTATACATTTAAGTTATGCTTTACGATGAAATAAACTTAAATTTCACTGATCGTCTATTTTTTCACTTCAGTAAAACATTTAATTGGCTGGTGTCTTCATGATGCTGACGATGTTTTGTACATACTTTAAAATGATGCATACTTTAATAAACGCAACGTAACGTTTATACGATTATGTTATATACATTCTTTATGCTAATTTTTAAGTATATATATTTGGAATCAGTTTGTTTACTATACACTGCATCAGTATGTATAATTTTGTATATCAACTATGCGTTAACAACGTTGTGTCCGTTTTAAAAGTGCATAGATAGATCTAAGTTTAAAGCAAGGTAGCAAAACACAAGTCACAATCATATCGTGCATTCTTTATTTACTCTTACGGTGTGTCAAATGATTTTCTTATCAACAGAACATATTGAATTGTCGATCTTTCTGTTATCTATCTTAATGAATTTGAACACAATATATCAGGGCATACCTTATCGCCGTTAAGTAAAAGTCAACTAAATCTTTGATTTTTGTATTGAACGTACCTGCTATTTATCAAATGTTTGATTTGCTGTATTGAACGGTAGCTTAATACGATGTCTGATTATAGAGTTGTATCAACGTTATGCTCAAATGTAGATGGGTATGCGAAACATCTTTGAGAAAACTGTGATCAGTAAAATTGGAAAGAAAGTTGCTATTGTGATTACAATAGTGTCGATGTGAAAGGGGACTACTACAATCTGAGAAATTTTACCATGTTTCAAAATGTTTCATTAATTTACCAGGCATATAAATAAAGTATTCGGATATTGATATCAAACGCAGTGTGATATTTCGTGGAAAGACATCTTAACTGTGATATGCTTAATCAATTTAAGCGTGTCTGTAATATAACACAGATATTTCCTTTATAATTCTAACTTATTTCGTACACACATATCAATTATAGGAAAATTGTGTCACACGTGTTGTGTCATGAATAATTTTACAACGGAATTTTAAAATGTATATATCCTCATGACTTATGCGTACTTCGTGATTTCGTGATTTCATATTGTGCCTACACTTTTGTTAGTGTAAGGAGTGAACCTTACCTGACGAATCTACCAACAAAAGGTAATTTATGGTTAAGGTGCAGTCACACTGTTGTATATCATAGACCGTATGTATAAAATGTAAACCAAATCAGAAAAAATACTAGTTATATGCACATCTTTCAAGTGTTTGATTAAAATATATTTTTAAGATGGATTGGGAAACAAGTTATCCCAACTTATATTAATTAATTTAGACAGATCATTCCGGATGGTATCCCTCTCTTTTTTGAACGAGGAGAGAGATGCCAGACCTTTCCTTATATGCTGAGCGCCAATCAAGAAAGCATCTAGTACCATTTTTATAACGTCTAAGGTATGCCGCGGTCACCAAGTGTTTAAATCTGATCTATCGGCGACATTAAAATTTATACCGTATTAACAGCGTTTATATTATGTTTCGTACAATAGGCGTATGTCTAGCTTATCGAGCGTATGCATTGTGTAAGCCTATTCGAAACGTCCATCTAAATTTGTATATTAAAAAAAACGTGAATTCTGCGTATACAAAAACGTACACCTACGTTTGTCGGCGTATGTTTAACATACACAACGTATAACTAAGGTATATTATATGCGAGCGTATGAGCATACGATGATATCATACGCAATGCACCGTTCCGCAAAATTTCAAACTCCGCCCAATGCGGCAGATGTGCTTTGATCTTGTGTAGACTTGTGAAGGGGTCTTTCTTTTGTGTTTTCTAGGTCAGATTGTCACCTGACAATATAATCCTAATCTATTGGATTAAAATTGACCATGTACTGTTATAAATGATCATGATTGACAGTTGCGGAACGGTCCATTGGCATTGTCACTGCACTTTATTATAATGCAGCATATTTGTTTTGTTACCATAGACGTGATCATACATATAATGTATTCTTAGTATTCGGTACGACATGACCTATATTACTATGGTGTGTCTTAAATGCCAGCACACTAAGTGACATCTCCCATGTATTGCTGTACTATGAACACGACCGTTAAACAACTTGTTAATCAAACCTCATCTGCACAAGTACATTTTGTTAATTATGATACTCGAAATACAAGTTCTAAGCTAAGTTGCGGTACTGAGATTTCCTTTTTACATGTGCTTTTATACATATTTTAGGTATACATTATAAAACACAAAATTCTATATTTATACATTGAAGGAGAGCTATCGTTTAATATGTGCCATATTTCATACCAGCAACTGCAATAAAATTAAGTGTACTATTTTCACATGCATGCTTCGCTTCCAAAAGTATCTCATTTTTCATTAGACCAATACCACGCTTCATGAAAATGCAATCATTGACAGTTGTAAATTGTAACTTGCCAATTAAAGCCTAAATACCCAAATATATCAATAAAATCTAATCATAAAATGTGTTTTCTCTATATGAACAAGACAATGATTGCATGATAATAGATACTTTATCTTTTGATTAGGAATAGTGCGCCTTATCATCTGTCAGTTTAACACTTTAATTATATTTGAACATGTGTTAAGTGTTTGCAACTGTTGACACATTAATCATTGAAATGATACGGTAATTTTTTCTACCATCTACATGTATGTCAGCATTTCTTGTTCATAAGTATAAAAGAGAAAAACTGTTGGTGATAATGATTTAAACTTAATGAACTGGTTTTGTGTGTCTATTCTAAAAGTTACTTGTGTCCAATTCGAATTTATATTATACATGTTCACATCATTAATTTATCAAAAAACATAGACAATACAAGTGTTTGAAACTGTTGATTTATAAAGCATTTAAATGATACGGCAAGTTTATTCCGTTTATGTCAACATTATTTTATTGTTTATAAGAGCATTCGATGATGATACAAACCATATTATGGGGTTACTTGCGTCAAATCTGAATTTATATTATTTTAATTCACATGAAGCCTACAGACAATACAATGCCAGAACAGTTTTAAATGTGCATTGCGTATAAACAGGAAAGGGTTTTCAAGTAGCATAACATACACTAGGCCTTCGATGATATGTAGTTTAAGAAAATGTGTGTTAGCTTTTATGAATTAAATGAATTTAAACTATAATGAGTACCCATGAAAAAAAAACACGAGGAGTAAATTTTATATTAAGCAAGTTTTCACTGCTAGTTTTATATACTATATTCTTGTTTATTCGTTCGCACATACTAGTATAAAACTAACAAAGACGTTCATCTGAATAACAATATCGCGAGAAATTCCATTTATTTGAGTACACAACTGTTTACTTACATTCATTCACGAGGTAACTTGTATTTAATGTGTTCTTTATTTGTATCTTTCGACTGCATCATTCTTTTAAATAAATGTTAACCTTGCATATTCATGGTATACACATTTTGTTATCTCAGCACAACGTATTTGAAAAAGTTTAAGGCTTCCAAAAAGTGGACGGATCAACCCTGTATGATACTCCTAATACAATGTATATTTGACAATGGTACAAATGTCCGGGGCATTGTACATGTAGGTATTTAATGTTATTATAGTGAAGAAATATGTCAAGCGACAACCTGTTTAATGTATAATGTGTAGTAAGTTACGCTTGTCCGCATCACTTGTCAATTTGCGACTCTGAAGTGTGATCAATTGTTTTTATTTGTCAAGGTTAATGATTTTGGTTTTCGTTTCAGGGGATATATTTTTGTGATTGGAGTATAAAACAAACTTTATTTCAATTTTCAAGAGAAGTAAGTGGTCAATGACCATGATGCGTAATCCTATTGATAGATGTTTACTCAAATACAATAATGTCCTGTTTCAAAAAGGTATCGCGTGTAAGTGTAAATACCAGTCATTTGTAAAGTAAGCAAGATTGTCATTATGTCCTGGAAACAGAATGTTTACCATTTAGATACATTGTACTTAAGTTTGTTTAGATATCTCTTCAAGAGACATAAATTATTTGCTTGCTATTTTTTATTTTGTGTAAATCATTCAATGAAACGGAAAACGACGTCAATCCCTTGCATATTGATAAAAGTTACAACTTTCCTTGAAATAAAGGGTAGCGATATACACACGAAGTTAAACATACACATGTATCTTAAACTCAAAACGATCCGTGACATATCTTATAACCACATTATCTTCTCTTGCATCGCCACACAGTTAAAGTAAACTTAATAGTTGATAGTTGCATTAAACGTTCCATTATTTATAAAACATTTGATAGAAATTGAATGCTGTATTATTAAACGGACTACATTTGTTCTTCTGTTTGTATAGATGGATACACATTAAAGACTTTGATTTCGTATGGGGATGTTTTACTTCTGAATATGCAATTACAATGTAGTGTAAAATGTGTTTCCAAGAAGTTAAGGGGAATGCTTTTTAGATATGTTTTTATAAATTATATAAGTTGAAGAGATTTATAAAATTGAGAATAAAGAAAAACCTAATAAGCAAATTATAATTTGTACATAGAACAAATAGCTGATTTCTACCATATAATATTTAGACGAAAATACAAACAATTTATTTGCGATTTTTGAAAGCATAACATTTTATAGTGTTTGTTTACTTTACCGTTTGTGTAACATCATACAACTATTGTACCTACTTCCACGTAGAAATAATGCTTAGTAAACATGGACGTTTTAAACTGTTGTCTACAAATGGTTATACAAACATATTCAAAATCTAAAAATGTCTCAAAGTCGTTTTGTAACAGTGTTCTTTTTATATTGGTTAAACGAACATATGGTTAATTTTGAGTATTCAAAAACACGAAAGCACAACAATCGCCAATATAAAGTGTCTTATGTATTGAAACCGTAACATTTCATTAATATAAATTGAAGAGATGTTCAAACAAAGAATGTTGTAAACAATGTAGATATGTTATGTTTAAGGACACCATTACAAAATGGTCCGTACAAAAACTAACACAATGGACCACACACTTACAACATCATGACGCAACCGACATTAAGAAAACACATATTTTTGTGTTTAGTTTTTTTTACAGTTTGATGAAGAAATGTAAATTTTAACTTACTGTTTTAAACTATTGTTCAATAACCCTCGTCATTTTAAACAATTGTTTCCAACTGTTCACGGTGATAAATTAAATACCTATATATGGTACACAGTAGTTTTGTTATTTTTGATTACCAAATATATTGTTGATTTTGCATTAACAAATACTCAAACAAACAACTAGAGCTGTAGGCACGTGTTTTATTAATTTAATGATTGATTCGTCATTGATAAATATTGGTGATACATATGTAAACATCATGTATTAGGCAAATTATTTCATCATTGTTAAGTTGTTTGTCTGTGCACGTAAATGTCTGATGCTACACCTTAATTTTATATATTCATTTCTTTGTTCATTTTAACTTCAACAGAAACCAAGAAGCCAAATGACATATGACATTATATACGTTTTTGTCTTTGTGTTTTAACGATTCATTTAAGACATATATTTTTCCAGCATATCTTTATAAGTAAACGATCAAACCAAATAGTAACGGTCGCTAATAAGTGGCTGACACATGACGTCATTTTTAAACTCAATATGGATAATTTATTGATCATCGCAACGTCAATTTACCAATGGAAATAACATAACTTGGCCTGCATAAACGCTGTTCAATGTGGACGGTAGCTTAACAGCTTTGTTAAAGAAAGTTTTTAAATAAATGAATATAGAGGATGTGTGTATTCATTAATATATTTTTCCATTTTAACTCATAACAGTCACGATCAAATTATTATGGAATTATTAACATGTTTGTCCGTGTGCTTAATTAACTACAGTAAGTGTGGCATACATTGTATAGATTAATTACAAAAAGATATTCATACAATAAGATAACTGACAAGGATGCCTCACTTATAAAAATGCCCTTTTAATATAATAATTTGAGAAAGTAGGAACGGTCTTTGAAGATTTATATAGAATTATTTAAGCTTTCATCATTTAAATTGCACAGGTACGCCCTATTCGGTAACATCCTTTCAATATAAGCTTTTGAGTTCCGTATTAATATACTAACACAATTATACGCCTTCGTCCTGTTTTCTGCATGAACGTTGAGTAAGCTCTAGCCTTTCAGACTGTTACACTGGGTTTTATGAATGACCTTACATCAACGCATATTTATATTACCGACTCAGAGTTTACTTTATATAGAAAACATTGCTGCTCTACAATTTATCGTTTTGTGTTTGAACAACAAGGTACCTCCGTATTGTCTCAAAGCTATGGATCAAACTTGCATCCGTGAGAATAAATATCTTCAATAATAATGTGTACGTGACCTCGATAATTATCATCGAGTGCACTAATGGTGACACTGGCCTATTTTATAATCCAATTGTTGGTAAAGCAACTCGTTGAAAGAAACAGGATTAAACTATGCGTTTGTTGAAATCTATAATTTAACAGTAAAGTAAACAGTCTAATATACTCTATTAAATTTGCTTGCAAAATACTACTTGTAATAGAATGGAAAAGTTAATATGTTTCTCACCCAAATTCACAATTATGTTATGGGAACCAATATTGTTGTTTTCCAAGTTACGGATATGTTACTATTTCTACCTTTAAAATACATATTTTATGATAATACGTTTGCTATATGTTGTATGTATTTTGTATAAATTCAGGACACAGCTAATTGAAACTATGTCTTGAAGGAGATTAATTTCAATAATGGTTTAGCAAGACAATAAGTAAGCATTTGATCTAAATCCTTTAAAGTAGCACATATATTTGCAATACCCGTGTCGTGTTTAAATAATCGCTGTATCATGTATCATGTAAACATGATTCACCAAGAGCCACATAAGAGACACTGTATTCACTTGCCTTCTATATCACGAATTGATACATTTAATAGACCTTATTTATAAGTGTCTTCAATTCACAAACTATGCATTAATATTTTAACGACGTAATTTTTGTATTTGGGTGGTTGACACATAACAATAAAACTATGTTGTTTTGATAAATAAATATGTTCAAATACAAAACATCATGTTACATGCATATCTTACTTTATATTTGGCAGTTTATGAATCATTAATTGAAATTTCTAGTACACGGGCTTAACTAAACTTGCGTCTACGATATCAAATTTCAATCAAATGTTGAGGTAACAACGTAAAACTCATCTACAGCATTGATTCTATAGCAATGCCAGGTCATTTTTTATTTATTATTTCGTCTTTAATTAAAAAAAATATATTTACAATAAATCATCCTTAAATTAAATAAAAAACTTTACTTCATTAAGAAATGTTCATTTTTGACAAAGTTATAGCCTTCTAAACAAGCACACCCTTAACCACACCGAAAATGGACTGTTTCAAAAATGTGAAAAAAATCAACCTCACTTCCATTTTCAAAGAAATCTTGATTTAAACCCATTTTACTTTTTGTATATCAATCAATGACATTTCAATGAAATAAAACAAAACAATAATAAAGATACCTATCATTTTTAAGAATTTATAGTCATTTAAAGATGCCCTAATTAACTGTTTTAGCGTTAAAAGAGCAACATGCCTTTTACACAATGTGAAATAGTTTATACAAAACAACGCTTATTTACATTTTATTTAATAATATTGAAAACAAATAACACTATGATAATATGATAATAAACAACAATTTGTGAGATTGCCTTTTTAAACAACTACATAATTATACATTATTTATAATTAAGGCTTAACTCTTTAACGACGAACCTATAACAAATCAATTATATTTAGATTGCTGGATGTACACTACATTTTATTTATTTTTTTGTGTGTTTTACATATGTTGGATTAGTTATAAACACGTCAAGTTAAACTGACACGAGATGCCAACAAAGAAAAATAATAAACTGGAAAATATTCGGCGAAACCTGGTATCGAACCCGAGTTGTCGCGGCCAAAACAAAACCATTATGTCCACTCGCCTATCGCGTTTTAACACAGTATACTGTGCTTGTT
>Ga0224511_10001467_pt1 | contig 14321 bp, 5 predicted proteins | sample SF_May12_sed_USG_2_FD_169988 | JGI IMG/M metagenome (GOLD analysis project Ga0224511, IMG submission 169988) | Sediment microbial communities from San Francisco Bay, California, United States - SF_May12_sed_USGS_8_1 | ecosystem: Environmental > Aquatic > Marine > Sediment | place: USA...
TTAGCCGAATAACTGGTTTCCTGTTTATATCCTGACTTTTTCCACCTGACTATGACTTCTACTGACGTGTGAACTGTCAAAATACTATGCAGATTTCCAGAATCTTTCCAAGGTGACTGATTCAGAATGTTTTTGTGGTTGCCATTGCAGAATCAAAACTGAGAATGAATCAGTGTATTGTGCAATGCACCTCTGTAGTTAGCAACATAAAGAGCTAACGAATCCTACAATCAGCCAATAAAACAACAGTTAACCCATATTTCTGCTGGGCAACTACCCGCACCATTAGCCCTGCGTAGTGCAATATCTAGACCTGGGCTTACCTACTGCATCCTGCAGTTTAAGTGCCTCTGAGGTGAGGTACTAGAGAGTTTGCGGAGTTGCGTTTCAATATGCATAAAAGGACAAGGGCTCTGGACTGACGTCATTGGTGCGCAAATGCGGACGGGTTACCGTTTGTTCATACGAAATTTCTTCAAAATTCCGTCCGATTCTGCCTAATACATATTACTCTTTCTAGCTCAATCAAAAAAGTTTGCAGCAGTTTATAGACAATCACTGATCTTATGAACTACAATACATATTCAGACATATTCATGTATTTTCACCAATATTATGCACTGAATCACTGGTAATACCGATCCAAAATGAGCTAAGTTTTCACGGAGAGAGCAAATGGCCCACCGAGCGAGTCATTATGCGCTAGTAAGTGGAATCGCTAGAATTCCAGTTCCACCGGGGTACGCAACTCCACATACCCTCTACTATTATTCATTATTAGTATTTTCTATTAACGGCTGTAAGTAACTACAATACAGATCTATAGGAATGGTCGGGAATTAGTGCAACTAGTTGCCAGGCTGGTCACTCAGTGGTGAAAATATGAGATCGGGTAATATGGTTACATGCAAAACTGACTGCCTGCCAAGGGTCTTCTACTTGTCTCCATGACAGAGCAGCTGTCAGGAGTGGCCTACTGAATCTTTGACTCAGTGTTACTCAGGGCACGTCATTAGAAGACTTTCCGTTTGCACCCGTGTGCTCCATAGAGAAGGTACAGCCATATATGGACCTCCTGATTCAGAGTCCGAGGAGGGTGCTGTGAATAACAAAGTTGTTGCCCGGCCTGTGAATCAAACCAGGGACCCACAGTTGAAGGCCCAGCACACTATTCACTAAGATATCGCTTGCCACGGTAGGATGGTTGGCACGAGTCACCCGAGGCCTGGTAACTGCTTGTTTAATTTTTGTTTTTGTTTTCATCCTATACATAGGGTAGAGTTCTGTTCGATTTAAACATAGTATTTGCAATGATGGCTTGTGTCAATCTTGGCCCATTATTGAGCTAAATTTAAATTCTAGTGGTTTATTTTATACCCACTGGGCATAAAGCTCACAGATATATGCTAAGATATGACATCTGAATAAGGAATCTATTGTCCTTTATTTGTATATCAACAACTCACAGTCAATTTCTATCCCCATCACAATCATATAGCAATCATGAATTTTATGGCTGAAATTTGACCAGACCCTTAAAGCAAATAAAACGGAGAATAGTTCACAATTCTTATCAAAAGAAATCAGTGGTAATATGATCAGATCATTTTAACTAGTCGCCAGCTAATGACTAAGGCTGAAACGCTCACTCACTGTTCACCATCATTGGCTGAGCTAGTTAAGAAAATGCGCTGTGATTGGTCGCTGATAAACTCCTCGTTAATACCGCATCATTGCATTAGAATACTAGGGTTGAAGGTGATAGGACATACGCGTATATCTTCCAGGAATTTTTATGTTAACGTACACATTACCGGTAAGTTATTATTATACTTCAGTATTTGCATGTACAGTATATGCGCAGCGTGTACTCATCACAAACAAAGACTGAACAATCTGTGCAATAGCAAGACAGCTTGATAGATATCTCTCTTGCAAGTATTCCATCTAATCACCATGATGCTGCATTGGTCATGTTACCACATAATACTAAGCCTGTAGACAAGTATTGTAACCGAATATACGGGTGTCCAATGAATTCACAAACTGTGCATCCTAAAGAATACCAAGTTTTACTTTTCACATAGGATAGCTCAGTAGGTAAAAACTCCGGATTTGTACTCTATAGATCACAGGTTCGAGCCCCACTGTCGACGGAGTGTCTTTCTGGTATGGGCCTTCAGCAAGCCTCTCACTCCAAAATGCTGGCGCGGCGTCGGAACACCACAGTAAAAATAATGGAGGTCCCAACCAGTAGATAATTGTGGTCAAGATCACTCCACAGTTGTTAAAGATCCACCTTTCTCTTTTCAATAAGCGTAGCTGAGTTTCGGCGGGTGGTGTGTAAACTGACTTAGGTTGACTGACCCCCAACCTGAGCATTGATACTGACCCGCGTGTGGCGCTCCATGCTAAGCCATAACTGATAAAAATTAGTATCTAACCCGGCAGCTTTGCCATACGCGAGAAGAACAGGATGACCGCTCTATCCGGAGCGAAGTGTCGTGATTCCTTCACTAATCTTGTTTATTCCTAGAGCCCTTTATCCAGGCTCCATCTAGATAACTGTTGGCCTATAATCACACCTGACCTATCCAGCACTACTGCCAGCACTAACTGTAATAACTTAATATCAGATTATAGGTTGTTGGGAATATCCTATTAATGGTGATTCTGTGAGAGATCAGCCTATAGCCAAGTCGCAGTATCTACCGATGAAACCTACGATAATCGTTAATTACTGATTCCCTACCTATGGGGTAGTCACGCTATGTGCCTTATCTACCAGCATCTATTACCAGCACACTCCACGTGCATGCGTATAACATGACATACATTCCTAATGTGCCATCATATCATCTCCTTGGCACGCTCCAACCTGACAGCCAGCAGTGGGCCAGTCATATCTCGGCATTACGCTGTTTGTTTTACTAATATTTATGGATTATGTTTACATATTGAGTAAAGTGTGATACAGCCCCCCAAAGCATTATAAAACCCCTGAAGTGGTCTCCATTCATTCTTCCAGGATACACAGCTAAGCTCTAAATGTATCCACTGAATCACCTCTATCTGTATCTGCTTCCATTCCTCCAACACGAAAGCTTGTCAAGGCAAATCAAGATGTTTATTACCAACTGCTATGTACACTAATTTATCCTGCATTGACACTGATGGAAATTAGCTCCACTGTCATAGATTAATGATTCCGCCAGATTAATACACTCCAAAGTGCTAACGTGGCTTGGAACACCAGCAAAAATAATGGAGGTCCCAACCAGTGGATAATTATGGTCAAGATCACTCCACCATTGTTCAAGATCCACCTCTCCCTTCTCGTTAAAAGCAGCCGAGTTTCGGTGCGTGGGTGACTTGTAAACAAATGGCGTAGGTTGACTGACCCCAAGCCAGGACCATCCTTTCAGTCTGGTAGCGGTGCTTCACATATAGTTAGCTTCTACTATGCCAACCCTGCCCAGCCAGCCTGTTACTTCTTTGATATGGGTGTTGCTGCCCAGTATCAGTCGTTATTCCGACTATACCATAGCAATGAAGTTGCTAGCTGGACAGGCTTGGCATAGTAGGCGCCGACTATGCCCAGGGCCAGCTCCACTCGTTAAGCACCAGCTACAAGACTGAATGGATAGTACAGTCAAGATAAATGACTGACACCGGACCTTTACTGCTGTATGTACCTCATCTATCTCATGTGCAGCCTGTGTAGGTCTCATCTCTATCCATATGATTATAGCGCAATACTAATAAGCTATTTCAAGCTCTGACACCCACAAACCTATCAACTCAAGTTGTATAAATTGCTTGATAAAGCTAATTAATGGCATTGGATTAATGCAATATACATGTGTGATGAAATCTTTCCTTCCCCCTCTCTCAGCCGCAGCGCCACTGATTTCTTTCCCCTCGCTGTAGATTCGCGCCAATCGTTTTGTTAGCCTAACGCCTTATTAGCCATGAGCTTATATAGAACAATGGTGGCCAAGCCTTGCCGTGAATAAGAGATTGGTTTGTCATGGCAACAACCACTTGGTTCAAGAGCCTAGCTTAAGCGCAGTGTCACTGGTTTAAGTGATTTCTAACACCTGGGGTCACTTGCAGGTGGTTAGGACCTTTGAAGCATTCACTCTGGCACACATTTACCTCATGCAACCTTTCATCTACAATTATTGTCTACATTTACTGAGTGGTATAGACTGATTTACTAAAATCTAAATGGGAACCCTAACCATCCAGTAACCGCCACCATATAGCAAGCAAGCTTTCTGATTAGGTGAGAGAAGTTCTGCCGCGTTTTTGGCATTATTACAAGTTTCAGTAAATCTACATCGATCAAAGCCGCAAGAGATGTAATAGCCAGGCAGTGAAAGATTGCAAACAATAGACCTCAGCTCTCACACCTACCAAGTAAACCAGCCATGCCAGCATCGAAGGAAACCACGGGGCTAGCGCAAACTAACACGCAAAGCGAAACTATGAAAACGAACAATCGGAAATGGCAAACGGCGCACGCGCGGCCGCTACTTGAGCCCGCGGCCTTTAGCCAACTGATTCTAGTCCTTGACCTCTAACTCAGACTGTTGTTACCACCGACTGTCAGTAGCCACGGTGCTGCGTTCCTACAGCTATCGACGACCTCTAGCGGAGAAGGCTGCTGGCCGAATTTGCAAATTCAGCGCTCGCGAAGAATTTTTTACTCGAACATCGCGGACCTAGTTCGAGCAAGCAGGCACTAACAGCACACCAACTTAATGCCGCGATGTGTGGGATCTATCCGCTTGCGTGGTGCCCCAAGTGTAGCGTAATCCGTTTTCCTAGCCACTCCGTACATTGGACATTGGGGCACACGCCGCTGTAGCCAGGTACGTTTTGCGAAAGTCTTAGCATTGGCTGGTATTGGCACCCCTGTTGAACTAGACCCCTTCTCAGAAACTAACTACGTTATGTTTCCTTCGAAGGGGTGATAACCTCTATAATAAAGGGGATCAGTTACTCTGTATGAATGTAAACTTTGCGGAAAGGAAACACTATCTACTTTAAACATATTTCTTCTTACAATCTAAAGGTATCCTAGCAGATATTTATGACTGTGTGAACAGTATCTGTTATCCTTGACCTTTCTGGTGTTTTCACCAGACATTACATCGAGAGCACGATGATTAAATAATAACTTCCTGTTACTCCACCTCTACAGAATGGATCGGGTATTCTAAGAACAATACAAGTGAAAAGTGAAAATGTATTTACGATTTTGAACAAAAGAAAACTAGTTTGCTTGTCAATACGTAATTCTTGTCTGACTTGTATTGAATGTTATTCAATGAATGAATCATACGCGGAGGTATTTCTATTGAAATACCTGATCAGGTTCAGGCGTTGATCTCTATAATCTAGCTTCGGGCAGGCTATAATCTACAGCTTATCTGTGGATGGTTTAACTGGCACCAGCTAAATGACAAATCGACATGACTAATTCATATAGATTAACAGTATACGCTACACCACAGGTATTTCAAAGATAATGCACAGTTATTCTCCAAGGATAAAAGGCCATCTGTTAGACAAATTAAATTTTACATACTGCTCAGGCTGATGCACTCATATAATGAGTTAAATTGACATCAATCATTAACCATGCAGCTGCATTATATCTAAACAGCATTCCCTGATCTTCACAGAGCCACTATAAGAATCTCTAAGATGTAAATATAATATCCAGTGGCATGTATCAGTTCATATATCTGGGGTTCACAGATTGCAACATGGAACCCCATGCAGCTTCCGGTCAGCTAAGAATGCTCTACGGTCTACCCTCACGCTAACCCCACGCAAAGTTAACTAATTTATTATTACTGTTTTTTCTCCGTTTACACTCCACATTATAAATCCCTGTGAGTGGTCACGAAGTTTGGTTAACAGGGGCTTTGTTGTTGCTCAGGAGCAAATCATGGTCGGATGCTTTTCTTGCTCTCTGCTCTTTTCTGGGATTCGAACCCACGACTTGTTGTGTGCAAATCGTGTATTCTAACCTTTAAGCCATGGCTGATTCTTCCCATTTTATCCTTGTGAGCTAAATTTTCTTGTTCCAATATTTGGCACAATGGGTTGAGATAGATCATCTGGTGTGCCATTCTGGGGTTAGTGGGTACTCAGATGGGTAACAGATGGGCATTGTCTGGGTGTCACTGCAGTTGTACTGCTCCGTGTTGGCAAAGCCCCAGAGTGCATGCAAAGAGTTTCGCACTCTGGAAACCGCTGATCCCGTGAGGGATCAATAGGCAGATCTTTGCAACCACCTTGTGAACAGAAGATTTCCTTCACACAAGATATCTGATGAGTTCACCCAATTGCTAATTCTTCCCCTGAAAACGAAATTATTTTAGGTTTTTCCTGACAGTCTACTTACATCTACCTAGCTTCACAAGTTGGTTTTTTTTTCTTATAATTATCCAAACGGAGTTTAGAGGAATGATTTCCTGGTTCCCACATGGTGGCCATTCAAAATGACAGCTCATCTTTTTAAAAGGCTGAACACATCTGATCTAGACATTCAAACTATCTCAAACATTCACACACATGCTTGCTCTGGTTTTATGAGTTGTTACTGTGAAATTACCAGCACAAAGGATAACGAGGGGGTGGCAGGAGTTGATGTAATATAGCTGATCTATTCGGCAGCTCGGACTTAGCAAATATTACCACATGTAATTGTAACTCGTTGGTTACTGACCTGAAGTGGCATATGTCAGACTGTAGGAAAGAGCTCCCACCTGTTCTTAAGGCGGCATACGGTAGCGTCATCATGTCCATCTTTTCTGTACAGTTACTATAGTTACTTTAGTCACTACAGTCACTATGCCTGTGTTTTGTATCTATCATCTATTCTATACATATACTGTCTCTACTTCTCCCTCCCCCCCTCCCGTAGGCTTACAGCGAGTGGAGGTAAACTCCATGACTTGGACACAATTGATCTGGATAACTTACGGGCTCTCTAGTATCCGGGTCAGAAAATACTCACTGCTATTGTCTCTCTGGTCACTGCTAAATTCATTACCGTGATTGACTTTTCCCAAATTCAGTTTGGGTCCAGTGCACACCAATTAACTGAATGCCTAATGAGTCCTTGGCAACATCACTGGGCTAAATTATTCTCAGTAAGTGATGAGTCACACTGCATGTTTATATTGGAAAATCATACTTAAAAAGTAACAATGAGATCTTTGGGTTCAGGCCCTGAGCAAACTAACAGGGCTCTATCCAAGGTTGAAATTAAAGTCCCCCTGTTCACATCAACATGCCCTGCTCAAAGCTGGATTATCCTGGTTTTTGTTCCAAAGCAGGTGGGTTGCTTGTGGCAAGGTCTGTTAGAAAAACATAGAGAATAGACGGCGTTTGAGCACAAGAGGTTGTGATTAGCACCATAACTAAAAGACAAAGTACATAAATTCTGTCAGTGTGTCGATGTGACTATGTCAGTGTGACTATGTCAGTTTGACTATGTCAGTGTGACTGTGTCATTGTGACTGTGTCCGTGTGGCTGTGCCAGTGTGACCATATTAGTGTGGCCGTGTCAGTGTGGCCGTGTCAGTGTGGCCGTATGCATGGTGTGCAGGTGGTGTTGTCACTACATCATGTATATATAACAGCAGCTGCCATGCACCATGTTCACAAACTATTAATCTTCAGTCCATTCTTTCACTACTGAAAGGGAAGTGTAAGCTTGAACAGTCAAGCATTATGAAGTAGTTTGCACGACAGATGTTTTTATTTTGTTGAGTATGCAGAGACGACTCTCTGTTTGGCTAGACGGTCAGCACCATAACTGTCTTTGTACTCCTATAAACGCTCGCTGAATTTGATTACGGGTATTAAAACGGGGTCCCAATGAGCCGCTCGCCAACTAGCAGAACTCTAACGCCATCATTGAGCTTATTTCTTAGTCCCAAATCTCATCAAGTGGAGAATAATTGAAAACCTGCATTAGTTAATTAAGAAGGTATCATTCTATCATTGTCTATATAGAGTGGATCACCATTGCGGCAGATGGGTTTATTACCGATCTATATAAAAGCCCCTCCTGTCTCCTCTCCCTCATTTCAACATGGTACGTCGCCGAGCTGGTATCGATTTAACCTTGACATGCGGTCTCACTTCACTCATCTCTTCTATCAGTAGCAGAAGTCACCATATAAGGAAATCATCATCCAGATATCATCTCATCACCCCTACTGGTTAGTATCAGTCTCCTCCTCATATCGTCTCAGCATCTCCGCTGGTGGTAAAATCTCATCACCTCGGCATCTCTGGTGGTGGTAAAGCCTCATCGTCTCGCATCTCCGCTGCTGGTAAAGTCTCGTCACCCCTAGCGGTTAGTATCAGCCTCCTCCTCTTGTCGCCTCAGCATCTCCGCTGATGGTAAAGTCTCATCACCTCAGCTGATGGTAAAGTCTCATCGCCTCAGCATCTCCGCTGGTGGTAAAGATTCTTTTATTTGAAATAGATCTAAGAGTTTTTATCTAGAATACCGCACTATTTTTGACAAACGCAGAGTATAATCTCTAAGAGCTCTCAGCAACTGTGAAGCTTTCCAACAGATGAGTTGAGATCACCCTTGCAATCCTGATATTTGAGCCAAGTGGATGGATAATTTCCTGGATTAGAGCTTACCTCCTATTAACTCACTCACTGTGCATGATATCTGCATGGCTACTCTTGCTGACCGATTAAACCAAATCTAAAATAATCGCTGCCTCCTAAATATATCTCTCCATTGTAACATTCCCTATTGTATAATACTGATTAATGTGGCTCTCACCGTTCATACAATGGTTCCATTAATTTCCTCTCTTCTTCAGGTAAGATGAGACTACGGGATTATCTAAGTAATAAGAAGCTGAGAAGGAAATCCAGCCAGTCACAGAAAGACCTTCGAGTCAGCGGAGCAATTAACCAGAGCTTTACAGACTATCATCATGGTTCCTTTTTTCTTCTCCCCACCGCTGACTCAATGACTCACTCAATGGATGGCTTCACCGGCAACTATAGGCTAATACAAGGACCTGAAAACCTAATAAATTATCAACAATCAAACGATGACAACCGACAAAAAATCTGTCGAGAGAAAAAGGAACACCTCAATAATAACAATCTCCCGTCCGGCTGCGCCGAGTGCAACTCAAAACCAGATGCCGTAATCTACCGACGACAGACCTCACTCCCGTGTCAGTTACCAACATGCGGATGCCAATGGCAATATCACTCCCTCCCGACACAGACAGAATCTCGCGTTAATGAAGTGCAGTATAACTCACTACCTACTTCAATGACACAGTCAGTCTACATTAGCAGTGACTCTATGTCCTGCTCTACCAAGCGAAGCCGTATCCGAACTAACCCGTGGCTCCCTCTACCAGCCACTAGCCAATCAGACGAGTTTGTTCCTCGCAGCAGACAGACGGACAGAAGACGAGAACCACGGCTTTCTCGGTTCATCTCAGAGGTAAGACACCTTCTTTCTCTTATCTCCAAGACAGAACAGCTGTCAGCAGTGGTTCCGAAATGCCCCATAAAGAAGCTAACTCTATGGGAGGACTCCCTTCATTTAACTTCGGGATCCGAAACTGAGGGAGACAGCGACTAATGGGATGTGGATTTACTCTGCCTGATTTTTCAAGCAGGTGTTGTTCATAAATTAAAATATATAGCCAGATTGGCTGCGCGTGCAGACAGTCCAGGCTCTGAAGACTGGACGGAAATGGTATAAGTGTGAGTGGATTTTCATGGATAATAGGGTTTCAAAAAGACTGCCTGAGGGTGTATCATAACAGGGGTTGATGTAGTGCGAGTGACCGACTGACGGTTCATTCACCTGTCTCTGTGCATCTGAGCAGCCAACTGAGTGCAGTAAAAACACAATGTTTATCAGGGCTGATTACGGTACGTACGCATAACCCTGCAATTACCATGCATGCCCTTCTCTTCATGAGAGGGTGGCTAAAATGGCTTTTATTCATTGTCATCGTTTACTATGCTTGACAAATCACTCGGCGATGCGATTATCACCCAGTATGGAGGATGCCTCTCGTAGGTTGTGACCTCACTGAGCACGCTCGAGCTGAAACTAGTGCTAGGTAACTAAACAGTTTTGTCTATTTGCTTAGATCTCAAAGACGGACACTCTTACAGTTGTATTTTGGTGGGCTTTCCTTATGCCTTCCTCATTCAGGACAAACATAGGTAATGGAGGATCTGGTGTTTCTATGGCCGGTAGCTAACAGGACTGATTGATTGTAGGTGGAGGAAATCATGCGAGAACAGTGCAGTCAGCAAGAGATGCTCAATTCAGAGGAAAATACAGAAGCCATCCTCACCGCTAGTGACAGTATGACATCATTCGACAGCGACAGTACGGAAGTCGGTGACACCGCGCTGGACGCTGATCTGACATCACCATCAGAAGGATACAAATCCGGGGGAGACGATACCGTGAGTACAGTGTCGGCCTCATCAGATAGTCATTCCTCTGGTAAGAGTCGACTTACAGCGAGACCACCGACTCTTAAAGACTTTACTAATAGTCTCTATATGGACAGCAGTATGAGTAGTATGTGGATATCAACTCAGTCATTAGCTAGTACTACTACCAACCAGATGTCAGCATCAACAATGTCCGTGAAATCCGCGGCCCTGGAGCAGCGAGTACGGAAACTGTGTCAGTCTACAACTGAGCTCGATGAGAAATTACGTCTGGCGAGATTAGAAGGTCGCTTTACGTTTCCATCCTAATTATAACAGAATTGACAGAATAGCTCCTGTGTTGTTTTGTTTTACGAGCTTTCTGTTGTCAGCTATGTTATATGAATTCTCTTATTTGATGAATATATTTATGTATATGTGTATATAGATATTTACCGGGCAACTCAAGCCTCTGATGGCTGCAGTAAAAGTCAATATAAAAGCCGATAGCAGCAAAAACGCTTCTATTTCCTCTTGGTTGAAGCACTTAACGCTCTGTGGATAATGTCCACAGTCAACAGTCAAGGAGCCAAGTATTCTCCTCCATTCCATCACATTACTCCACTATATGGAATAGAACTTGTATTGTGACCTTGACACACCCTGCTCTGACCTTTCTACCCGAATCGAATGGTTTTAGAATCATGGTGTTAGCATTTTTAAACACTTTCAGAGCCGAAAAGGCCAACCCTTTTAGCCATTTATCCCTGTATTATTAACTTTTGGCCATCATGTCAGCAATTCAGCAGCGAATGAGACGCTCAGTGTTTGCCGAATCTCTGCGGACTTGTGACCCCCAAACAGTTCAAGTAAAATCAATAGATCAATCCATATCTGGTCTGTATGAACCCAGTTGTTAACGAAATCATTGAATTATGCAAATTTCATCAATCTTTCATAAGCTTGGGTGAGTCATATGCCTGATTTCTGTACACAAACAGCAGCCAATACAAATATTAATATACTTCTATTCTGGTGTAGAAGTAGGTCAATTTTTGCATATCCCTGGGGCCACTCATAGAGTTATTGTCTTTATGGGGGCGCATGGACGCAAGCAGATGATGATGATGCACCCTGGGAAACACTAAGTCAAATACCTGCATGGTACCTAAATACCCCTGACACCGGCCAGGATACCTGCATGGTACCTGCATACCCCTGACACTGGTCAGGATACCATGGTACCTGCATACCTCCGACACCAAACAGGATATCTGCATGGTACCTGCATACCCCTGACACTGGTCAGGATACCTGCATGGCACCTGCAAACCCTTGACACCAATCAGGAGACCTGCAAACCCTTCACACCAGTCAGGACACCTGTAGAGTACCTGCATACCCCTGACATCAGTCAGGATACCTGCAGAGTACCCGCATACCGCTGACACCACTTAGGATACCTGCATGATACCTGCACGCAGACAGAGTGAGGCATATTGCTTTCACATCTTGAGCTAGGATTAAGGAGAGGAGCTCACACTCACAATGAGAGCCCATCATGACCGGGATTAAAACCCAGGTTCTCATTATTGCGAACTCAGTCCTCCACCTCTCATCTATTCCGCTAACCCCATCTATGTACGAAATCTAGGTAAAGGTTCTCGTGGAAGTTGCCTCATTCCAGAGGCAAGCAAAGGAGCTCAGCATTACCAAGGTTGTAGTATTCTAGTTGCAGCAAAGATTATGCCAAGATAATAAACTCAATACATTTTTTGAAAACGCACCGTTGCATTGCCCCACCTCCGCTGGGTGGACTAGCCTGGCTCTAGCTGGAAGGGCCAACAGACACTTAACGTGCCAAAAACAAAACGGAACAGAGCTGCAGCTTTTTTGTAGAGATGAAAGAACTGGACTAGCTGTCTGCAAAGTAGTGCGATCCGCTGTCAAGCAGATGGAAAGCGGTTTGAGCATGGCAAGACGTGGTTTCCAATAGCTCTATTTAATAGTTCTCAGCCAATCAGCGACTGGGCGGACTAATCGGGTGAACGAGTACAGCGGCGGGTACACTGGACCCCTCACCTCACCTTCGCCCGCTTCCGCCCGTTTGACTGGGAGACAGTTATCTTGGTAAAATCTTTGGCTGCGGTTGTGAAGAACAATTTATTCTCTTTTGCTTTCCTGGAAATGTTTTGATGACTAGAATTTCTAGATCAAATACTGACACCTTTTGTGTACAATGAACTGATTACAAATCAGTGATGGAAACATGTGTAATGAGAAAAGTAGCTATCTGATCATTACTGTCACCTGTATACCCTATCAGTAACAGTCATAAGGCTTCAGAGCTATGCAGTGTACCTATAGATCGGGGCCAGGGTTAGAAAGACTGGCTCACCATTATTATTAATATTAAATTCATTCCTGGTGATACTGAAGTTATGCTGCACCAGAAGAACAGTACTCAGTAAATCCGATCAGTCAGTTGGTCGAGGGCTCGAGTGACACAAGGCAAACTAAATCACGCGCATAAAGTCTTTATGCGACCACCAGGCCACGACTCCAAGCCTCGGCTTACGACTAGCTTGAGATCCCTTGTTGCCACTAATTATTTTAATCATTAAAATTGTCTTGGGTTATTTATAAAACCAATGAATTTCGGTGTAACTTATAACCTTATGGGTATATAGTAACTTGTGTAGGCTTGGTGAGTTAATAACTAGGTTATGACTGATAGCAGACCTGTATAACGACCACCAAGCTTTCATCCAACGGACGCCGCTGCTGTGTTAAGTGCGATGCCTCACATCTGTTACCCTCATTCAAGCATCATTAGGGTGATTGACTCATTTAATTGACTTTGCTAGCCTTCAACATGGGCTTCCTCTGCGATATAATGAGATACAGCTTGGCACCACATAATAGAGACCTTGCGCAGGAGAGAACGACTTTGAAATGATAACGTTACCGCGAGGGTTTAGTAATGAGAGTCGAGAGTTGTTTTACCCCACTTGAAACATGAATGAGACACTACAGAGCAGAAAGGTTTTTCCTTGTGACTCTAGAGTCCTCATAAGGGTAGTCATTTGGAGTCATTCTCTCCTGCGCAAGGTTTCTATGCAATGTCTGAAATGCGAGTCTGTACCCACGGCTTAGTGCGGGGAACAATTCATTTCAGGTTATAAATCAATTGGATTGTACTATTGTGTCTCGATAATTTTAATAGTATAATGCCACAAAATGTCAAGGAAATTCGCATTTTTTTATGATAATTTCACAGGATAATTATATAGCCTCTAACTATGGCAGCACTCAGCTATAACCCTGTTATAGTTATATAAGCTTCAGGTATAGCCCTCAGTCATATAGCTCTCAGTTATATTGATTACAGCCTTAGGGTATAGGCTTCAGTTATAGCCCTGATGATTAGAGCCTTTGGGTATAGCTTTTAGCTATAGCCCTGTTGATTATAGCCTTCAGGTATAAGGTTCAGTTATACCCTGTTGATTATATCCTTCTGGTATAGCTCTCAGCGAGTGATGTATAGACGTTTCCAGGGCCTCTCCATTGAGCCCCAGTGGACTTTCCACAGTTGGTGGATAAATTCCTGCGCTGACCAGTCCCTCTTTCTGAGTCCATAACTACAGCATTATAACCACCACAGATGAGCTGCCTTGCAGATAGCCAGTTTTTAGGGCGCCTATATTTTCGGCCCGTCGGACACAGATGCGCCAATTTGCGGTGGGCTTTCGGGCCGCCGGGCTTAAGATGAAAATAGTTTTTAGACATTGAAAACAGTCAGTAAAAATGAAAAATAAAGTAGCTAGGTGACCTGGCTCTTCGGCATG
>Ga0224511_10001468_pt1 | contig 14320 bp, 12 predicted proteins | sample SF_May12_sed_USG_2_FD_169988 | JGI IMG/M metagenome (GOLD analysis project Ga0224511, IMG submission 169988) | Sediment microbial communities from San Francisco Bay, California, United States - SF_May12_sed_USGS_8_1 | ecosystem: Environmental > Aquatic > Marine > Sediment | place: USA...
GGGGGGGGCGTGGACTTTGTCAACGGGGGTGGGGGAGGGGTAGAAAATCATTGAAAGTGATGACGGGTTGAAGTAAAAGTCATTTTTAGCGTGTTATGGCCATATTTCTACTAAAATTAGACTTAAAATGAATCGCGAGCGAAGCGAGCGACGAAAAAATGAGAAAAATTAGCGTTTTGGGCATAAAAAATCATTGGGCCGCGGTCGTTAGGGGGGGCGCGCCGGGTGCGCCCCCCTGGTTCCGCTAGTGTTCACAACATGGCAAGCCATTCCTTTTAAAAGGAAATTTTATTTTATTATAATAGATTGAAAAATGTCATTCTATTCATATTAAAGGGAGGTAATAATGTGTAAAATTGTTTCCCTTTAATTTAAGCAAATAACGGTAAATTGCATTTTTTTTTCTATGGTTGAAAAGTAAAATCACAATATATATCACATTTTAATGAGAAAAATCTTGTTTATATTTTGATAAAAATTACAAATGTGTAACCCTCGAAGTCCATTTCAAATAGACTACCTTAAGCATGATATGGTCAAGTTATTGAATATTCATGCATTAATACTGATCGAGCAGTATTGAAATGTTTTGACCCAAGTTTTTATGTTGCTATTTTATGAACTCAAGCTTCAACTATGTGTTAGTATTAAAAGGGGGGGGGGCGCACGCGGCACGCGCTCCCCTCCCCCTAACAGCCGCGGACCCATGCTTTTTTTATACTCCAAACGCTAAATTGTCTCAATATTTATCGGTCGCTTCGTCCGCGATTCATTTTCAACGAAATAATTTATTATTAGCGCCCGAAAACATTTGGACAACCTTTGATTTCGAACACCACCCTATTTTTCACCATGGTCAATGAATTAATTTATTTTATCGATAAATGGTAACACTTGATTGATTCCTCGGGAGATTACGCGATTATAACTAAAGGTCGCAAATCAGCTGTTTTCCACGTGACGCACGTGAGCATTTCAATGCTTATTGTGTACATACCGGTAGTTGTGGTATAACATTGAAAAATAACTAGTAGGCCCCTATAGTTGTTGAAAATATTAACAATTTTGATCAATTTGATATTGCATCGTTTTTTAATTATAGGTTATTACACGGCTATGGTATGCTAAGGGCCCGTATTGGCACACCTTCGGCAGTATTGGTCCGAGGGCTGTTACATGAATCTGTAACAATTGCATCTTTGGTTTTTTTACGAGTTTAAATACAAAAGGTTGATAAAAGGTATGTTTCTCATTACTTATAGTTTGTTATAATTATGTTTCTTTTTGAGATTGTTTATTGAATGTGAACTGCTTATATAGGTATTCGTTTTTATTCAACGTAAATTTGTTACTATTTATAGTTAGGTATGTAATAATAACTGTTATTTTACTATTTTTTTTATACTGTTTAAGAGGGCCACATTGTAAATAAGTATATCATATGCTTGTTCGTCTTGTTGTAATTACTTTATTATTATTATTATTATTATTATTATTATTTTATTATTATTATTATTATTATTATTAGATTTCCATTATTATTATTATTATTATTATTATTATTATTATTATTATTATTATTATTATTATTTGTATGTAATGGACGTCATTTCACTTTTATTACGTCACAATTGCCCAATTAGCTTTAATCACGTGACCCCACGTAACGACGTCGTATCATTAGCAACAACACTGCAACACTTGATCAGAATACTCACAAAGCGCAAACATGACAATTAAAAAATTATTTTTGTCGTGTTTTTGTAGAAACAAAAAGAGAAATATTAAGTGTGTGAAGAAAAAATGCACACAAGGAAAAGCGAAATCGCTACGTGAGTGATTCATAGTGTGCAAAAGTGTAGTTAAGTCAAAACGTGACATTTTTACTCCTAGCTCCGATACACAACTTTGTAATGATTTTTATAATTAAGTATTTGACATAGTTAGCGTATGTTTCTTCATTATATGCACTTCAGTTTACAAACTATATTTACTTTTTCAGCTGAGTACAGAGAGGGCGAAGGAGGTATTTCATTTACCATAGCGGATGACCCTGGTCGTCCATTGACACCCCTGGCCAGTCGGCCAAGCTCACGACTGGTATGTTGGTTACATCTTAGACATAAAATATAGCTAAATAATAACAATGTACACATTTACGTTTCAAGAAGAAATAAAGATAAATAAATTAAAAAATTAAAAAATAAGTAAATAAATAAATAAATAAATAAATAAATAAATAAATAAATAAATAAATAAATAAATACTTTAATTAATTGATACTTTAATTAATTGATTACTATTACAATTTGTCGCACAGATCTCAGTAAAGCACCTGCTGGATGAGGAGCGCGGAGTGAAGCAACAACTCAACCGGGAGCAGTTCTTACAGCGAAGACAAGACCAGCTGGCAAAGGAGGCTCAGAAAAGGTTGGATGCCTGCGTTTGTTTTCAAATTCATACTACGTGTACAAAATAAGTGAAGTTGATTTTGTTTTTAATTTTCTTCTCATGATATGTGTTTCTCAATTTTATATTCTGTCTTAAATTAGTTCACTATACTATTAATTACACTTTGCATTTTTTTGCGAGAAGTTTTCGTTAAGTTGAATAATTTATTTTAAAACTAAAAACAGCATTTTCTGCTTTTTCCCAGGCAAGACATCATCGACAAGAAGGTCGTCAAAGATGAGGAGATTCGTGCCGCGCGACTGGCGGCCATTGAGAGGAAGGCGGCACAGGGCGAGCTGGCCGTCAGCCGTAGGGCCGAGTCCCGCTGCAAGTCACGCGCCGCCGCCTAAAAGACTTTAGACTTTATGTTTAACATGTTTTCAAAATAAAAAATATAAAAGGTTGATGCTTGTTTGTTATAAGAACCATGTACAAACGCAGAAATCGTGTCAAAGTAGAAACGGGCACTGGAAGTTAATCACTTAGAATGTCCTTTTGTAGGATTTTCACTATAGGGACGTTTCTTTATAAGTTGTATGGATTACAAGCGACTTAAGATGTACATATTATTTTTTTGTTTGTCTTCTCGATCTTCTTTGTTTTTGCCTTTTCATCTTCTCCTTGAAACAGCCACATAACTAGTCCTTCCTTGGACTACGCTAATCATACGTACGCCGTACGCAAGATACACTAGACATACGCTTTATTAATACGATATAGGTACGTTTCTCATACGTTATAAATACGAAAGCTGTTAATACGCTTTCCATACGTTTGTAAATTACTGTGATCATTAGCTTTAAACCTCGGACCTTATGCGTTAAAGTAGTTTTTCTGAACTTTGCATGCATACGCATACGCATTTTCATACGCTGTACATATTGTGACTGCACCTTAAGGATTTGAAGTTCATGATCTTGCGGTCATGGCTACACCGGCCGCACTGCCGACGACGGCCTTACAAAGTCGGGTTATGCTGTCTCTCACAGCTGACCGATGTGGGGAACAGCCTGGTTGGCGGAGTTAATAGTGTAACTACGAGTACCGGTGAACCCATGGACGTAGGTGGCCTGATCGCCCTGATTAAATATTATGTTGTAAATGGGGAAACCAATAAGAAAATAAACAAACAGCGTGTCACTTATTGTAAATAGTTACTGGCGTTTTTATGGAAAAAGAATATCTTTAAGTACAATTACATATCAAGCATTCTACCACAACATGTCTGATAGTCAGAATTTCGATAACACACAATGGGTAAAAAGTAATACTAATAACAAATGACCATTTAGTATTTAACTTTTAAGTAGCTAATAGTGGTTTACAAAATATTGTCAGCGTCAGTTGGCTAATATGCCTCCGTCCACGATGATGGCAGAGCCGTTGACCATCCGTGCCAGGTCGCTCAGTAGGTAGATGGTGGCACCAGCAACATCCTCTGGCTCTGTCATCAAAAGGGTTTCAATGAATTAAAATTAATAGTTTCAGTGCGCTGTATACTAACTAGTACATTGAACACACACACGTACGCAGGCACGCACGCACGAACACACGCACGCACGCACGCACGCAATTATAACGACATAGGAAGATTGCTTGAATTATGTTCTGTCTCTTTAGGTCGACGTAAAGGCTTACAAGTAATGTATTCTTCTGAATACTAGTAACTCCCGTATCAAAACTAAGTACATGAGTGTAAAAAAATTAAGTGTCTGGTAAAACATTATCGCAGTACTTACCGGCAAAGCGACCCAGGGGTGTGCGTCTTAAATACGGATCACTTTTCTCAGGGGAATTCCAATAAGCCTTGCCCATCTCTGTCATAACGATTGTCGGCTGGACAGAATTCACGCGGATCTGACAAAAGGCAAAATTATAGCAGTTAAAAGACTTTGTTATTGCGTATTATTTCAGTTACTACAGTTATTTATATAATAATTTACTTTCAATAAAATTTCGTTCCTGTTGTCGAATGACACGCACATCACTGCCTATATAGACAGGCAAACAAGGCTTCTTAATGTAGTTATGCATGTACATGTATTAACTTTTGGCACTAGATTTATACCGAACCGTAATATAAAAGTGTTTATTTCTGAATAGAAGTCGCATCGTTAAATGTATTTTAAATCTAATCACCTGGTGGGGTCCCAATTCAAGGGCCATAACTCTGGTAAGGCTTTCCACGGCTCCCTTGCTGGAGCAATATGCCGTGTTGTTTTTGAGAGTCATCCTGTGCGCTATGCTGGAGATATGGACAATCGCCCCACCCTCGCCTCGCTCTATCATACCCTTAACAACGACCTTTGAAAGGACAAACAAAGAATGTATTCTATGACTTTTTGACCTTGCACTCATGAATAATCCGATAATCTACGTTAATTTGACCTTTCTGTAATTAATGTATTTTGTAATCGATAAGTACGTACTGTATGTTAATTAATAGCAACTTAACTCTATATTGATGTCTATTGCGCTGTGGTATAGGACTTCAACTGCGAAGTTGATGACACGGGTTCAAATCCCAGGTCCGGAAAATATTTTTTGATGTTTAGATAAGTAAATAAGACAAGCACAATGCAAGTTTGTCAAAGATTAATGAAAGGTCAGTGCAAGATCCAATTAATTATACAAGATCAACTTTATTTGTTTGTCAAAAATGATAGTGAAAAATATTAAATATTTGCCACTTAAACCGTTGCTGAGATGCTTTAGATGCAGTCAAGACCTTATGCTTTGTCTGAGTTCTTAATAAATTGACATTATTCAAAGTAAAATTGATGAATGCTTATGTCGATATGTTTGCAAAGACAAAAATTCTTACCTGCGATACGTTGACTATAGCATTGACATTGACACTGTAAGTTCTTGATATGAAAAAAAACAACAGAAAGAAGGCATTCTCTTAGAGTTGGTGATGTTAGTTGCAAGTCAAAATTATCAAATACAATGTATCAGTAGTTGCTAGTTGTTCGTTAAAGAGTTGTTGTCTTATGTCCGCCGACCGTGTAACCCCTAGAGCACAGTTTGGGCATACACATGGAAACAAATCTAAAGTATCGCAAAATATCTTAATAACTTGGAAACAAATCTAAAGTATCGCAAAATATCTAAATAACTGCCTGAAAAAGCATAAACTTTAGGTATCATGTGCTAGTTTTGAAGAACATTTTGCATAAACCAGGACATTTTCCAATACACAATGCAATAAGAGGGGAAATCATTGTCTTGTCCATGGAACAAAAAAGGATTTACCTCAGTTTTCATGCATTTTTCATTATTTTAAATATGTTGTCATTATATTTTTAAGAATCAGATATTCAACATCACATTTCTTCACTGAAGCTCATGTATAAGCTATAGTACTAGATAAGGACTTTCCAACCCAAAATTCTGTGCTCTTGTCCCTTGTGTGGCTGCTATACTTTTAGTGTTTTTGACAAAATATACAAGGATTGACCGTATATTTATGAAATCTCTCAGAAAGCATAGCTCGCATCATGCTTGCAAGGGGAAAAAGCAGTTTTGGATTTTCAATGAATCTGTTCATTAAAGGTAAAAAAAGGTGCCACATCGTCGACGTCTCCTTGCGCATAAGCGGACTTTTAAACAATAAACATACCATCAATAATCCCACACCACCAGAAACATTAAAAATCATTGTAACGGTTTCGATGAAAATATATTATTAACTTACAACTCCATATCTTGTTGCGTGGTTTCTAGAAAGGGCTTGGGAGCGGCTGCGGCCGCGTTGTTGACGAGCAGATGGACGGGCCCCAGCCCCTCCACGACTTTCCGGGTGGCGGCCCAGTCCGCCAGGTCCGCCTGTACGGCAATGATCCGCGGCTCCTGGTGGTAGGACGCATACGGGGACGATAATACATGCATGCGAATTAAACGGACGGTGTATGGCCATGCCAATAATTATGTACGATCATGTAAACAATTATAAAATTCAATAATATTTTCGAAGACACTAAAGTATGTGAACAGTTTACAAACTCTTATGTCGAAAAATGCGTATTGAGCGAGATATTGAATTTTTTAATATTATTTCACTTCTTTCGCTGTTATGTTATTTTTACATTCTGTTTGACGACAAAATACCCTTGTGTTGATACATTCACAAATTATATGAAAAGATAAAAAATAAAAAATCATACACCCACCTATGAATTGGATTGCCTTATGCAGGTCTTAACAAAAAACTGGTTAACCTTATGCAAATCCGTAAGTTAAAACAGGCCTATTAATACCTCTTCCTTAAGCGCATTGAGTGACGCCTCTGTCTTCGCAAGAACTATGACTTCAGCTCCCGCTTTCAACAACGCCTTCACGATGCTTTTCCCTATTCCTGGGAACACACAGATCTATTGCATGTTGTAGTGCTGTTTTACCACGGCTTTTTGATATGTTTGCATATAAAACATTTAAAATGCGGATTATAACAGTAAACATATACAACATGGTTTTGCGACAAATCTTAGTTAAAATTAAAAAAAAACGTTGAGTACAAAAGGTCAATGCAACTACAATTCACACACCACTACACTAATACTATTACCAACTTAAGGAAATATATTTTTGTGCTGTTCATGCACTTTGAACGCACACGATAGAGCTGGCAAATCCATAAAGCGCGCTAGTACTTTTTGGTAACATTGCCAGCTCTCTCGTGCGCGTTCAAACTGCATGAGCAGCACAAAAATAAAAATAATTCCATTGATGTTTCTGATTTTATTGTAAAATGTCTTTTTAAAGAAAAATTAAAACAAACCTATTTAGCTATCGTCATTATTATGCAAAATGCAAAATTAACGTCATTTTTTTAGAAACTAATATACCGTAACTCTGTCAGAGACAGCATTCACTCAAAATCCTCGATGTTACAGACGCAAACAGAATACTACAAACAACGAATGTTACACACGCACACACATATTGCCGATAATGTATGCTACAGACGCACAAAGAATATTACCGACAATTAATGTTTCAGGTGCACAAAAATATTACCGACAATGGATGTTAAGACGCAAAAGGTACAATTGATGTGTCACCGACACACAAAGAATATCACCGACACATAAAGAATGTCGATGTCACCTACAAAATGTCACTGACACACAAAGGATGTCACCGACACGCAAAGGATGTCACCGACACACAAAGAATGTTACCGACACACAAAGAATTTCACCTAAACACAAAGAATGTCACCGACACACAAAGAATGTTACCGACACACAAAGAATTTCACCTAAACACAAAGAATGTCACCGACACACAAAGAATGTCACCGACACGCAAAGAATGTCACTAACACCTACAGATTGTCACCGATATACAAAGGATGTCACCGACACACCTACCTCTCAGCGAGGGGATTTGGCTCAGTGGTAAAACACTCGACTGCCGACCAAGGGATTGCGAGTTCGATTCCCCTTCACTCCGACTAAAAATACTAAAAGGAGATATGTACTGGTTCTTCCCAGGAAAATGCTCCCGTGTATCAGTGCTTTACACTGGGCACGTTAAAAACCTGGTTTGTCATGTGTGGTGAACGCTCCAGTATCTTGCACTATGGGCCACTAATAGAAACTAACTATCTGTATGCCCCGACGCCGAGTGGGCAAAGTCCGAGTGCGACGCTAAACAAAAGCAATATAACCCCTACCTCTTGATCCGCCTGTAACAAGGGCACGTTTACCAGTAAAGTTTATTTCCATGGTTAATGACCACAACAATGCAACCTAACGTATTTGGGATCAATGTACAAACGGCGGTTCAATAGATCAAATACTCGTGTATGTGAGATAACAATTTTATCGTACAATTACATGAGCTTATAAAGGGTCAAGGGCCAAGTAGCCCGTGAAATACATCTGAGGTGGGAGTCGATGTTGTAGAAGGACTGTAATGTGATCTTACTATGATTTGTCTACATATTGTACATTAATTGTATTACATTTATATGTCATTCTTTCATCTAGTGTAGTGAATGAATTATTGTAAATTAAAAAGAAAACGAAGTAGAAAACATTGACGAAAACGTTTTAAAAGATGTTTAATAAATAACTTACGATGTAATATTTTTATATCAGAATTAAACCTTTTTAGCTCACCTGAGCACGAAGTGCTCATGGTGAGCTATTGTGGTCAGTGGTTGTCCGTCGTCTGTCGTCGTGCGTCTTGCGTCGTGTGTCTTCGTCAACATTTGATGTTTACACTCTAGAGACCACATTTGTGATACGATTTTTTAAAAACTTAAGTCACAATGTTTGTTTTGACAATATCTAGGCCAAGTTCGAATATGGGTCAATTCGGGTCAAAAACTAGGTCACCAGGTCAAATCTTAGGAAATTCTTGTTAACACTCTAGAGGCCAGATTTGCGACCCGATTTTGATGAAACTTTATCAGAATGTTTGTCTTAGAAATTTCTAGGCCAAGTTCGAATATGGGTTATGTCGGGTCAAAAACTAGGTCACCAGGTCTAATTTTACCCCTATGATGTGTAATGTTTGTTTACAACTAATATATATAGAGAATATCAGGTATTATTAATAGTAGGTGAACATAACGGGGTATAATTGTTAAATTTGTCATTCCCCTAACGGTCATTTCCATAACAAAAAATTGTTAGGGGAATGACATTCTTATTTGAAATAGGTTTAACGCTGAACTTCTTCATAAAAAGTCATTTTCTTTGCAATATGTGATATTAGTGTATACTAAAGTTTACTGTCTGAATAAGAATGTTGGTTATCTATAACCTTTTTGTCATTCTGCTAACGGTCAGACAGTGTCATTCACCTAACAGATTTGTCATTCCCCTAACATACATTTTCTGGATCTGCAGCTTAATAGCACAAACAAAATTATTGACAAAACACTTATTAAAAAGAAATAATCTAAAACTTTACATATCTGATGTTTTATTTGAGGTAAATGTATTCATAAATGCATATGACAAGATAATAATCTTGTTAGTGAATGGCAATCAAAAATATAAATTTAATTGCACCTCTGTATCATTTAATAGAACATTATTTGACAAGAATGTACAAAATGTATAACAAATACATATATATGTACATGCATACATTGCAGTGAATGAAAACAACTCTTTTGTAGCATTTCTACACATTATTTGTTATTAACAAGAGAAAGCATGACATTGTTTTTAATAATTATATTTTGCAAGCAAATGGTAATACATGTATGCATGTGTGCAATGTATATAAGAAACGGTACACAAATAATTAACTAATCAAGTTTATAAAAACAGATCTAGAGCTCAAATATAAAGTTAACATTTTCTAGTTTTACATATTGAGGAAGCATTCCTGCAATTTCCTGGGTATTTTGTAATTCCTGGATGTAGAGATTCCAAGACGCACACTATGTACCACATAACGAAATGTTACTAGATCTACTGGGTAATGGCACATGTTTAAGCAGTAGCAGTTTACCATATTAGAGAACTGTAATGCGACTAAGCACTTTAGTATTTTGTTCATGTATTTGTCAAGTATGGTATGATAAACTTATATCTCATTTTACCAAATATAACTGAAGACAAGACTGAGTTTAGTAAACTGACCACCTGCATGCAGTTGCGCAATAAAAAATGAGACTCATATAAGTACAAAAATAAAATAGATCTAACATGTAACAAATGAAGAATTCAATAAAATAATAACTGTATCACAGATCTAACAAATCATTGCTCAGATCAAAACATTGTGGCGCTAGTTTGTATAACCCAGCATCCTCTAGCACACCGCCCGGGGCACAGATCCAGGGGTCAAAGGTCGCGTTCTGCCACGCCCTCAGGTCACCACGGAGACTGGCCAGCAGTGGGGCGTACTGACCACTCGGGTCACGGGCAAGGTTTTTGGTCTCCTTGGGGTCATTGTGAATGTCATACAACTCCCACTGGTCTCTGTAGTAGTAGGATTTCAAGGTTTTAAACCAGTGAGTCGGTTGACCGGTTCTAGTTCTGTTTAACAGATCTTGGAACGAATCCGAAACAAAGAAATCTTGGTCAATTCCAAACGGCATTTTGAAATTAATATTTTGAATAAGTTTGTACTGTCTGTTGCGAAGCACTCTCATGGGATAGTACATGGTCACTTCATGTAGATTGTGACTAGCGAACACGGTGTTCCAACCAGTCTGGGGTTCTGCCTCGAAGACAGGAAGTAGTGACTGGCCAGTGAGCGTGACTGGTTTCTTGTTCACCTTGTATTTGGGGTAGGGAATGTGGAACCAGTCCAGCACTGTGGGGGTGATGTCCACGTGGCTCACCATCACTTCACTCACCTGAAATGACAACTGAGAAGTCAAACTGGAGTTTACTGTTATTGTTACTGTTAATTCATTATTTTTTGTTGGACATTTAATTTTGTGTCTTTCGTGAGTAGGTCAATCCACAAATTTAAGATCCTAACAAACTATTTCTTCACTTTTGTAATAAAATTATTATGTTTAAATTGAAATCCATGCGTTACTGTGCCTGTCATATTCAAACCATGAGATTTTCGTGCCCATGAAATGAAATGACCATGTTCAATGTGTACCAAATTTTTAAATACTTTTTACTGTTAACACTTTAAAAGTTTAAAATATTTAAAATAGTTTGTAATCCTGTATTAAAGTAATATTGGCATTTAATTATTTTGTATAAAAATAATTTACCTGAAGCTGTTTACAAGGGGTTTAACTCTTGCAAGAAAGAAACAATCTGCACATTTTAAGTTTTAGTTGTGTAGAGTTGTTTCCCTTGAAAACAACTGTTCAGGGAAGACTTCAAAGAACATATAATGTAAACATGGTGGACCAAAAAGCCTCATAAAAAAGTCTTACAAAAAAGAGTGCAAACAGTGTGCTTTTAAGTTGTTTTTTTTCAGTCATTGTCTTGTTGGGGGGATGTATGGAGCCCAAAACTGACCTGCCCCTGTCTCTTAGTGTTGAATGGTGAAGACAGCAGGAATGGTTCAGCCATGCCGGAGTCGTAAAGGTTAGTGCGACCATTGATGAAGGGCACGCCATTGTCTGACGTAAACAGCACCAGTGTATCGTCCGCATGGCCTGCAGCGGCCAGCTCTGACAGGATCAACCCAACCCCTGGCAGCAGAAAATGGTGCACATATTATTTAACCGTTTAACAGAAATGTAAGCGATGGAATAAAACTTGTTGACGTCACATAACAACAAAAGTACAGTCTAGTATAGTCTAGTACAGTACACTATCAGAGCAAGGACTATTTGTCAGTTGGAAACTCACATTCTTTTTAATATGACAAAGTACATGTGTTATGAATTTAGTCAAAGTAGGAGTCAGCATTGCTTGCTTATCTAGCTTAAAAGAGGTATAAATGATAGTGACATAACCAGACATACTCTCTTAAATAAATTTGAATAAAAAAGGGGAATTAAAAAAACAACATTTGTCTAATTCTAAATATAAAGTGTAACCTTGATCAAGCCGACTGATGGTTGTGTACTGCCTGGCGATGTCTAGCCTGGCGGCTGGCGTGTCCTGCACGAAGTACGGCACCTCCACCTGGGCCGGGTTGTAGTAGACTGGTCGCCAGTCAGGGATGGTTCCCATATCTGGCTCCCCATTGCCAAACTTCTCACAAAAGGCTCCATACTGGGGCTGGGAGTGCCCACACCGGTGGGGGTCGTGAAAGCCAATGTACAGGAAAAAGGGCCTGAAATTATATACATGAAGAGCTGGCGGGCGGCCGTAGTGTAGTGGTCAGCACGCTCGACCGGCAATCGAGAGGGTGCGGGTTCAATTCCCCACATCGGTGGCTAACTTTTCATTGCGATTTTTCACATTAATATTTCCCGGGACTGGGTGTTTCTCTTTCTATATATATATGTATATGATCTCTCCCTTATGAAAGCTTGTGTTAGCTTTATTTCAACATTTTCTGAATGTGTTTGGTTGGCATATTATAAATATGCAAAGACAAATCAAGCATGCAGTTAAGATCTTGTTGAATATAGAGACACAGCTATCAGTGTAAGGTAACCATTCTGAAAATCCAAATAAATTGATTGGGTTTTCTCCCTATCATTTGCAAAATCAGATACATGTACATAACTGACAATGGATTGACGAAACCTCAATTTAAAGGGACTCCACTGAGGTCTGGTCAGGTAACCCACTTAAACAGAAACTTTTTGAAGACCTGTTTTTTCTCGTTGTTGACATGTGTAGGGTATAACAATCTATCTTGTGGTACATGTATCTTAATATGTCTTTAAAAACTGGTGTTATATCTGTTGATTTCAGAAAAGCGTTGCAACGCTTTTCCCTGTTCAACAGATACATTCCAATTTTAAAAGTTGCCGAATTGATAGAGAACATATTAAGGTTCCACAAAATAAGTTTTGATCCACTTCATATGTTGGTAACAAGAAAATATAGGTGAGTCACACGACCCGACCGAAGTGGAGTGCCTTTAAGACCAATCATGATGCACAAAAATACTAGATTTATAAGAATGGGAATGCATGTGACCAAAATTCTTCAATAATAACTTCTGTACTACTGTACTACTGTATGTAGTTTATTACCTGGTGTCATTGACAGACAGGAATTTGTGGACCAGCTGCCTCATGTAGGTGATATTTCGGCCCACCTGCAGAATGGAGTGGTTCTCTTCCGTCTCGGAGAAGTCAAATGGATAAACATGCTCAGGTCCCACATGCTTCTTGCCTATTATGCCTGAAAAACATAATCGAGAAAAAATAATCAGAATAAGATCTATTGTTAAAGGACTGTAAGTAGTGACAAATGGTTCCTTGTGGTTATGAAAAAGTATACACTGTCAAAAAATCACAGAAAGTTATACAATGTACATGCTAAGATACAGCTGGGCAATTTGTGCTTAGCCGAAGCATGTAAGCTGTGTTACCTGTGCGAATTCCATGTTTATTGAGTATTCGAGGCAGGCTCTGGACAGCGTCGAAGGTGTTGAAGTGATGGTAGCCCTGGTGGAGGCCATACATGCCGTTCTGGTGCTGGGGCAGCCCTGTCAGCACCACCGACCTGACAACACATGTCAACACATGTCATCAACTGACCTGACTACACATGTCAGCAACTGACCTGACAACACATGTCAACACATGTCAGCAACTGACCTGACTACACGTGTCACCACCTGTCAGCCACTGACCTGACAACACATGACAACACATGTCAGCCACCGACCTGACTACACATGTCACCACATGTCAGCACCACCAACCTGACAACACATGTCAGCACCACCGACCTGACATTACATGTCAGCACCACCAACCTGATAACACATGACAACACATGTCAGCACCACCAACCTGACAACACATGTCAGCACCACCAACCTGACAACACATGTCAGCACCACCAACCTGACAACACATGTCAGCACCACCGACCTGACATTACATGTCAGCACCACCAACCTGACAATACATGTCACCACCACCAACCTGACAATACATGACCGCACAACTGACCTGACAACACATGTCATCACATGTTCCTAAACTTGAAGACCAGTTTTGAAAACTACTTTCACCATCACTATAGACCAGTCAGTCTACCAGAAATATGGACCTAACCTTCAAAAAATTGCAACAGAAATGAAACCTTTTTATTTAACATCGTATATATATTGGTTATAACATGTAAAAAATCTAGAAAAATCTAAGCATGGGAAATACCTCAAAACCACCAAATTCACAATTAGGTAAAAAACTTCATTTTTGTTCAATTGAACTGATAGTAACAGCTAAATAACGTTTAGTGCTGGTATTTTTATGTCAACAATATGACTGAATAACATTTAAAAGAGGGAA
>Ga0224511_10001469_pt1 | contig 14320 bp, 7 predicted proteins | sample SF_May12_sed_USG_2_FD_169988 | JGI IMG/M metagenome (GOLD analysis project Ga0224511, IMG submission 169988) | Sediment microbial communities from San Francisco Bay, California, United States - SF_May12_sed_USGS_8_1 | ecosystem: Environmental > Aquatic > Marine > Sediment | place: USA...
TATATGACATATCCAAATACATACACCGCTGTATATGACAACTACAACAGTGCAAGGTTTAAGAGTTAGTGCTCAGCGTTGCACCGATGCAGTGCCTTTATGGCAAATAATGTAGTTCTTACTAACTCATATGTGAGTCTTATGGCTTTGGTTTGCAATTATTGTTGGAAAACCTCCACCATTCATTTATGTTGAGTCACTTTTATGACGGTTTCAAACGGACGAATTTTAGCCCCGGACTCTACACCTTGGAGTTGTCTTCTCAAACTTTATGAACACTTACAAAGGGAAACGACCACACAAATTAATGCCTTTTGTCATAACGTTGTAATTGCATATAGAATGCATCGGGACTGAGAGCTCGGCTGGCCCGGCCATGCTTGGCCTCTTTTAGTGTTAGTGCAGCCAGACACGGCTGTGCCGAAAGTTCGGCCGCTAAAAACCGGGATAAGTTAGAGTCAATCCTTGCTTCACTTAGAATGCGCTCAGCCAGAAACTTTCCAAGTTCACAAAGATGTGCGGGTTAATCAACACCAATCAGGTTTTTTTTTATATTCTGGCTGGCATGATTATTTGATGTTTACGTTTCAATACCATCCAATATATAATAATGAAAATCTGACAATTTTGAGATAATTAAAAATTCGATTTGTAGAGTTTAAGGTGCATACAGGCTAGACTGATTATTCGGTTGGCATGGCACACTGATTTTGAGTAGTTTATCTGCATTAAAATTGTTCATACATTGACCAATAGGATCGCGGTAGGTCGTTTAGTACCGCGTTTCCAGTGTGACATCTCTAAGTTACTACGACTGTTCTTTGTTACGAATGTGCGATGATAGGTTATTGCCAAGTCGCAGATAATTGGTCACTGTATTTGCTTGATTTTGATTGGCTAAAACTATACTGTCATCGGCAGGTTTTGACTGATCGCCAAAGAGTTTAAATCCTACCAATTTGCCCTTACCAATGGGCTACCGATGAACAATTCGATCGGTAAGCCCTACCGACTGGATAATCCGTCTATAGTCTGAATGCACCTTTACAGAAGAAAATAGAGCCTCTTAGCCAGTGATTCAGAAGCACCACTTACCTGAGCGATACAGAATGAAATGAGACCCCATTCAGGGTAGACGCGCACCAGAATAATAGTGACCAGAACTTTGACAAGCAGGCTGAGTCCCTCCATTATAGCCTAAACAATGGGAACTTGATTTTATTACGGGTTTGACGCTGGGGCAGGGCGGATGGATGAGGCAGTGTGGCTGAGTGGTTAGAGCGCTCACCACTGGCACTGAGGGTCCCATGTGAGTTCAAAACGGCTACTGCGCAAGATTTCTAAAAAACACTTGTTGTTCAGTCGCAATTGGTCTTAATTTCTCACACAAAAATTGCTTGAAAGCTTCCAATAAACAAACAACTGAAGGTAACTATCTACACTGTTTTACCTTAAATCGCACGTAAAGTTGAGCTTGTCCAATAATAAACAGTGGTTCGATGGTCATCTCGAGGATGGCCGCTAGACTGAATGCGGTGACACCTATCGAGTATGAGTGAATCTCTGCCGGATTAGGTAAATCCAAATGATTGAGCCAGATGTAACAAAAACAAAGTGAGGCGAAAATACCCACTATTGGTCTACAAAACAAAAAGCATAATTCACTGATAAACAAGCTACCGGTATATTGGAATAGCAGCATTGCCAAGTGGTGGAGGACTGGGGTCACAACCTAGACCCCTTATGCCATAACAAGAGCTGGTACCTTTTTATTCATACAGTGTATCTACGATTGCTACATGCCTCTCATCGCTGGAGCAATGAGACTGACTCACTCATGGTGCTCTATGCTGAGCCATAGCTAGTGAGAAAAAAGTGTCCAACCCACCAGTCTCGCCTCAGTGTTGAAGTGGTATAAAAAACAACTGGTACTGGTATACTATATTCCAGAATGACCCTCTCAGTCTTGGAACGCAATGTTTCATTATACAGTCAGTGAGCACGTGAGTACATTCTGAAAAGATCTGTGAACCTTGAATTATCTCTTGATGGAACCCCTATTGAACGCGTCGATCGATTTTAGTATTTGGGTGTCATATTTTATGAAAATCTTAATTGGAGCGACCACAAAAATCTCGTGTACAAAAACGCTAGTTCCAAACTGTTTTTTTTTTTCGAAAACTCCGCCCTTTTCCTAAGATTAAACAAGCCAAGACTGCTTTCACAGTTTTAGTTCAATCAATTCTTGACTATGGGGGATACTATTTGGTTTTCATGCAGCCAGTCATTTCAAAATAAAGGAATGCGGTGCATACTAAATATTCCCAACAAGCTAATAAGATCTCATCCCATGTCAGACTTACAGGATACCCTCGATTGGACAGACCTTCAAACTCACCGCCAACAACACCGGTGCAGGCTTGTGTCCCGTTCCTTGAGAGGAGAAGTTTCCAGTCTTCATTATTTATCATAAACCGGCCTGGACTGTTTACAAGGACTTGCAATCTTGATTTGTGCTCGTTTTTCCTTCTCCTTTTTCATTGTTTTTTTTTCATGGACCTTGATGTAAAAAAGACTCCCTGGTCTTATTAAGTTATCCATGTAAAATAAAATTATCCTATCCTAGTACCCTGATGGAGGGGAAGCAGCCATAGACAGTCAGCTCTCTACTACGCATATTCTGCCTTGACCATGTACATGTTTGCAGCTTTATTCAAAGCTCAACCAGTGTTTCTCCTGAAACCTGTCCTGATTAGTGAAAAACCGGTTGAGGTATGTGCTCATTCTATAGTAGGGTTCCCGGCTTCAGGGTGAATTATGTTTCATGGAGCTTGTCCCATGCAGATTTTGGGAAGGACTAGTTTAGAATGGTGAGTCGCTGCTTACATAGGACATTAAAGAGATGAAAAGTTGTTGTCACAGAATAATTTTATTTCTATTCTATTGTAATTTGGTAAAGAATGAAAGTGTAAAAAATTCACGATTCCAATTTAATACCCAGGGGTGGGGACGGGGGTGTCCGCACAACCAGCTCAGAATTATCCTAATGCATAGTAATCCATAGAGTGATATCCATTCGAATAATCCTGAGTTGGTTGTGCGGACTGTGGGACACCCAGGGATTTTTCTTGAGTTGAGTACATATAGTGTTAGTGGTAACATTTGCACTGCCTGACCATTGGTGGGATGAGGAGTAATATCTAAATGCTGAGGTTAACAGTTGCACTACTACTAGTAGTAGTGTGCTATTCATCCATTGAGTCATCTTCAGAATTCATTCGGCGGATTCCATTGCATTCTTTAGCTAACTCCATTCATACTTGATGTAGTAACCCAGGAGAAGGGAGGGGAGCTCATGCACAACCAGCCCAGAATTATCCCAATGCATGATAATCCATTGTGTGTAATATCCATTAGAATAATCCTGAGCTGGTTGTGCATGAAGCGGGAAGGGGGAGGGACTCATTGAAGTCTCGTGGTGAATGTTCAGCCGACAAAGTTATTGTCCACACCATATCACAGAGCGATGCCATGATTTAGAGAGGGAGCTAGATGAATCATATGGTGCTGATCAGCATTTCTCCCATAGACCTGTGATAGAGCCATGTATGGACATTTCTTTCCATGCCTGTGAGCTCTCTACGCGGGTGGATATTTTGTATATGTGGCTGTCTGCTCTTTGTATCTGACACATTATAATCAATTGACTGAGCACTGATTCATCAAATATTCTCTGTATGACTAGGTCCTCTCTACAACAGGAAAATAATTAGTAGAACAGGAGAAACAACTGGATATATCTGAGGAGGCGATAACGAAGTGTATCAAGTGTACAACTACAAACATCATGAAACAATCATAGCTATTCTCAGATTCGTGCAGTGGAACCCTCCTGCTATAGAAATACCCACTTACCAATTTGCAGAACCGTAGGTGTGTGACGATGGCGGATAAACAAGTGTTTCCTGGTGGACAAAGTGAAAGTCGTTGACTGCACATCTGCCTCGTTGAGATTATGTGTGAAGACTGATGAGGCTGGGCTCGTTGAGAATGCTAGGAATTACTGGTGATGTGATGTCACCACACATTCTTACTTATGTACAGGCCTATAGGCTAGAACTCTAAGTTAGAATCCCGGGCTGGGAAACCCCTGTTTTTTCACCGGTTGCGGCTTAGCATGGAGCACCACGATGGGGTCAGTACCAACAGTCCACTAAAGTAAGACTTGCTTTTGTTTTGAGCTAGAATTAATGTAAGGAACTCACAACTATTGAGCCAGGATAAATATGAAGAGGTCACACTAACAGCGGAAGTCAGTCATGACCGGGATTCGAACCCAGGCTTTCACCGTTGAGAACCCAGTTCACTGAGCTATCCCGCTAACCTGCAACCCCACTAGAAGCTGCAGGATTGTCTCCTAAGAGAGATGAACACTTATACTAAAACAAGCCAGATCTCATTTTGGATTTTAATGAAAAACTTGGAGAACTAAAAAATGGTTCTTCAACAATTTTCTGTTTTGATTAGAGCTCACTGCATGGAAAGGTATGGAGATTGCTTATGAGCAACATACAGACTTTACGGAAGAGATGGGCTTTTTGCATATGGGTTCTGGTTCAAGCCTCAGCAAGGCGGGCCACAGTCATATAATCCATGCTACGTTGATGAATCTACGCCTAAAGGTGAATCGATGGCCTGATGGCACCCACTATGTACGGGAACAAACCATAGTACTTTCTTTTCAGTTTTTCTCATTACTTTGCGTTAAAGTGTGTCTTTGGTTGCGTGACTGACACACCTAATAGATATTATACGAAAGGCGGAAAAAATAAAAACACTGACAACAACTTGCAAGCATAGGGTAGATGATTTTTACACTACATAACTTTTATGAAAAGATGAGCAACTCACGAGCACCACGCAATGTTGATTTTTTCTTGCCATGATATTGGAGACTCTGTCTTGCTGAGACACGCTTTACGGAATGCTTCTCGGCCCACGAAAAGAATGGTAGAGTACAACAAAGTTAACCTGCATCAAACAGAATGAGCGGCATTAAGGATGATCCCTTGTCAAAAGTATGCAGGTTAACAGCAAGAGATTTATTCAGCCAAGGAAGTAGCCCGGGGTTAGCGGCTAGAATGTACAACTGAGGCACAGCGCGTAGAGAAATGAACCCCAGAGAACCCAATGCTGGTGGTGACAGGAAGGGCATCCAGTCAAAATTCGCCCCTGAGCTCTAAAAAATTCTCCCAACTGATAATAACTAGGGGATTTCTAATGTGGAGCCTAAACTGAAAATAACATTGTGATATAATTCATAGTACTGGATGCTTGTGCACCCATAGATATGCTATCTAAGGTGAGATATTTTAATCGGCTGTATTTATTATTGACCAACCTGACGTTGACAACTCCCAGAAGGTCCTTGGTGACATGTCGAAGTATGATCGCGTTTAGAACAAATGTCACTACTCGAAAGATTAGCTGAAACAGAAATTGGGAGCAGGAAGATGAAACCATTAACTAACAATCAATTTCAAAGCATAGCCCAACTCAGACATCATTAGCTGGTTTGAAACTGTGTTACCAAGGCAATTTAAGCGGGCATTTCACCTGTTGCTGGAGACTATTTTTCTGCCGAAGTTTCGCTGATGCACCTGGTGATTCCACACACCGGGCTACCTGTTCTGTGCAACAGTCAATCTGCCGCAAGATCAGCTGCATAACTTTAATCTTTACTGGCTTGACCACAGCCATTCCGGGGCGTTAGCACTTCGCAAAGTTTGCAAACCATGACAAGCTTTTTGACCAAAGGTTAGGTCGACCCAATTAGATCATATAAACTGTGGCTGTTTGAAATAAGGTGAAGACAGCAATTTAAAACCAGCCTGCCACATGTTCCATTTGCCACTAAAACTGAATGACGGTAAGCGCTGCAGGGCTTTGAGTTTGACCCATACCTGTAGCAAGATATTGTAGGATGTTGACTGGGCAACTCCCGTCATTAACTTCTCATGTTGAGCATCATGCTTAGAGTCGACATCGTTTCTTCCCATGGTAGATATGGTATTCTATAAAAAAATGATTGTGGTCAACCAAATACATCACCTCATGATACTGATTATGAAGCTTAGTTAGAGTTATTCGTTCATAAACAAGCGCAATTTCGATTCAAACAGATTACGTTATGCATCGCATGCCAAAGATATTGAACTGATACTCACCAAGACTGAAGGAGGTATACCGTATACACAACGCTCAGCCTGGCATTCTGAAATGATTACTATGCTTTCATTAAGTTTAACCTAATCGCTAATGGGTCACGTCAAGAGACCACTGACTTGGTGAGTCAGTCGTCAGCCAGCCAGTGACTGAGGTGAGTCAGTAAAGTGAGTGACTAAGTGACTGACTGTGAGTGTGACTGACACTGACCGTGACACTGAGGGCAAGGATCCTATCTGAGATAGGATCCTTGCCCGTGAGTGTCACTGTCAGTGGCAGTCTGACAACGACTACGTAATAGTGGTGCTTGTGGCACTGGCACCCTTGTGAGGCATATTTGTTGGAGTGGTCAGAGTCTTTTGTTTGGGGGAAAACGGTCTGCTTGGAGTACATTTACCCTGTCTATGACTTTGCTATGAAGACAAGCAAACTGGTTGAAATGTTGTTTTGTACGTCCAACTTTTTTCTTCTACCGTACCACACAGGCAGTTGCAGTATCACGATCCTAATCTGCGTGTCAATCGTCTAGTGTCTATATCATAGTCTACAAACTGTTCAAAAAGAGTTAGAAGTTGAGGCGCTGTAATATGGAGTTACTCTCTCGTGCATATATTTGCGATGCAGACCGTCATTACGATAATCTCAATGTAGTCTTTTCGAAATGAATGACTATAAAGCTCTTACATTATTCCTGTCTGATCAGGGTATGGTAATTGATGTCAGACAATAATCCCAGCATACCATCAAACTTGTTTTACCGGCATCGGTAAAGAATTAGAGTTTCAAGGGATAGATAGATACAGAGTACACCGTGGCCGCCGACTGCGCACCCCCCCCCTTGGCTGCTGTAGATTGTATTCATTGTATTCATTCACCATCTCATATGCAGGCTGTGTGGTGCATTCATTTTTGTGTGGTACCAAGTCTAAGATAAATACAGCTAATGCTGGACAAAACTTTATTCAGTTTCCAATAGACAATAAAAACTAAAATAGTACAACAAGAGAAATATACAGACTAGACTTTTTACAGAGGTCATGTTTTCTACACGACTCTTGGCTATAGAAGCGCAAATCACATGGCTGTCCCTTACGTATGTAAATTTAACACAACATCAGGTCATGTAGTAACAGGACTCCAGCCTTCAAGTTCGTCATCCCAAGCCAGCTTTGGTCTTTTTTCATACCTAAAATGCGGGAACAAAAGGTAAGTTCTATGTGACACCTTTCCTCTGCATATATATATATATATACACGTAAAAGCAGGCATCCATCTCCCAACTAAGATGAGGTCACAGGTCATTTGCAGAGGAAACACCTAATGCATTAATAACTAGATGGGGAGAACATTGCCAGAATCGAACGTCATTATGAACATTGTAAACACTGCACCTGAATTAAGGAACCACTCATCCGTGCTCATGGTGGTTTGTGCTTTAGCTGATATCTGCGCAAAGGAAGAATAGAAAAGACATTTGGGGACCATCGTTTTGTCCCTTGAGCAAATATTATACCAAGATAGGACACAATCTTTAGTTTGTATAAGAAACCAAACTGGCCCCGTTAATCGATCAGTGCGAACGCGCTGGGTCTGGTAAGGGCTCTTTGCATATGAAAGCGAACCCGCTTTCATCTATAAGCAACATATTCCGGTCCCCATCGGACGGCACAAAGATGTTGACATTATGTGCGATCTAGCTGTCGATTGAATCGCTTAGAGCAATGGAGTACCTAACTACAGCTCCTACAAAGACCCATCGGTATCATTCGGAAAAGGGGCTTCTTGTCCTAACTTCGTAAAATCATTGCTTTGAAGTGAAGGTCCCATGATAAGACAATTCGAGGAAATATTGTCTAAGAATGTTATTGGGTTTAAGCATTCCTTGAACTGATAAAACTACACTGTAATCTGCTACCTTTCTAGCTCATCGGAAGCGAGCCGTTTCAGCTGAACCCTGGCTTTGCTTGTGTTATGCATGAGTACACAGTGTTGCTGAAACAGGTTCCGCTTTATCTGATTCTCGCACGCAAAGCAGAACCGTTGAGAATGCGCTCGTTCCATATGCTCCTGGAAATATGTGAAACCATGATGAAACGAGGCAAAAACAGCTCTCCAGACCGGTTCAAATTGATGTAGTGATATTGATGGGACAAGTAGAATATCCATTGGCGGGTGCATTGAGTACGGGAAGCATTGTTGTTTAGTCTTGCTGCTTACACTTCCCATAATGGGGCTCAGCAATAGAGAGGAATAGTAGATATAATGGTGCAGCTATTGTAAGACAGTGACACTACTTTGGAGATCGAGTGACAATACACAGAAATCGAGTGAAATGAAGACATTACGCGACAGTATTTCCAGCGTGCAGTCCCCATTGACACTTCAAAAATAATGCCACACGGAAACACAACCAGGCTCCTTGAAGTTCACTATCCATTATGAGCAATGGCCACAGGTAGAGCTGATGGACGGAATGGCCCAAACTTTCAGAAATGGGTAATGATCGAGGGGCTATCATGACAGGTGTACCTTGAGTCCAGTGGTTGTGCTGCTCTGAGCTCCACATATGTCACAGCGATGAACATGCAGAGTAGCGCAGTGAGCGGCAAAGTCCTTAGAATTTGTGAACTTAGTCTTGCAAATGGAGCAGAATGGCTGGAACTGTAAAAAATAGCCACAGCACTATAAGCACAGGTTGTTTGTTTGGCAGCCGGGGCGATTCACTCGTTAGACAGGTGAACTCGCACAACAAGACTGACTCTCTCCGCAATAAAAAACTCTGAGTCTGAGCAGATGCCCAGGTTGTCTGCATCAGATACTTATGCGCGTCAACCAATCAATTTTGCAAAACCGAGCGTTTTACCTTGATATTTGAGATGTTCGCAGTGGAGAGCCCGGACAGGCCGGTCATCTGTAGCCGATGGTAGTTGGACAGATGTGCCTGTAAGCCCTGGACAGATGTGAATTTTGTGGTATTCTGACAGCAGATACGGGAGAAGCACTGCTTTTTCTCTACCATTTCCTGAAAATAAAAATAGCTGTCATGTGACTTGAAATGTCGGCTAAGAACCATAACTCGAGCGACCCTAGAAGAAAACGCAACTGGCTGGAAAAACTTAATGGCAGGCATCGCACTGGACGAAGAGCAAAACCTGATTGCTGCTAGTGACTGTAATGAGCAACAGTGAGGTAACAGATTTTAATGAGGTAACATAGGGCTTGCATAATAGTCTAAATGAGTGGTGTACATACTTTCAGATCTTCTAGATGCTTGCACAGAATGTGCTCAACTAATGTTTTGGTCAGTGCTGCACCACACAAGAAGCACCCATTCTTCACCTGCGCCTGTCGGAACCCTCGTCCAGGACAATCCTGCAATCAAATGTGAGTGTATGACCTCTGTCGATCTGGTAGGTAAACTGTTATTGGCACTACCGGAGACAAAAAGAAAAAGTTGTAGGGGCAAAGTTGGCCGGATATATTTTACGACCACAACGTGAGAAAAAAGGTGATACGATGAAAGTCATCCAGTCGATCAACTATCACAATTGATTTATACCACGTACAGCAGGGGACATCTAATCAGTGGAAGACCAACTCTAAATTGAGAGTAGCTATGACCTACCTTGGCAGCGTGACGTTTCAAACCAGGCAGACTCCAAAAGCTAAGTTTCTTACAGGCCTCAAAGCCGCAGCGGAATGGCTGCTCTTTCAGATGGGCAATGTTGATATCATGGCACCACTGTAGATGAACTCGTAGCGCCTGCATGCCCTGGATGTAGCCCCCGCATATCTCACAGGGTGCAATGTCCGACACCTGGAACGTAGAGCAGATGGGTTGCAAACAAGAAAGAGAAAGCCCCAAACAAAGAATAACAAGTGGGTAGTACCCTATCAAGTAATGTCTGCCAAGTGAGTGTCTATATGATTGCTATAATCAAGTCAATAAGATTTGCACAAACAAGGTCACTCCAACCAGATTCAAGACTAACCCGAGTAGAATCCAAATGCTGATACTCTGAAGACACTTACCGTCACAAATCCAAAATGAATGGTAAAAATAAGAATTTCTGAGAGAAACACAAGTTGATTGTAAAAATAGGTACAACACAGACATACCCTTTCCTATCGCCCTTACCTTTAAACCAGTTTTGCCTCCAACTTGCTGCACTTGCTGGCCAGACTGTGTCAACAAAATGCGATCTACAACCAGCAAAGACTATCTTGTAACAAACTATTATGAAATGCGGTCTGTATAGTTAAGGATAGCGAGACTGCGTTCAGTGTTTCCATAACCTTTTGTTACACCGGATTACGCATGAGCCATTCTTTACAGGAAAGGGGGTAATAAAGATAGTAGTTACCCTGCGTGGCGGGCGGGCTGGCGTTGGATTGTGTGATGATTCGTGTCTGCAGCCCCTTTTTGGTTGGTGCGGGAGCAATCTTCTGTACTGGCGGCATCTTAGCGATTATTGGTTTTGCCGTTGGGATGTTCACAAAGATCTTCTCGCCGAGTGGAGTGTTACTAAGCGAGTCGGGCTCGAGATTGGATTTCAACAGAAAACTTTTTGTGCAGTTCACCGAGTGAGTCTGTAATGGTAACCATGTCCATGAAGGGAAGACTGATGAATTCTGTGAAAACCGGCAAGGGAATGAGCGGGTCTTCAATTTGATGACCCATCACAGAACAAATAAAATTTACTTGCAAGCAGAAGACCCACCTCAAGTCTGACTCGCATATTTGTCTCGTAGAAGCACAGTTTGCATGGAAAGAATGACGTCGGTTTATTGGTGATGCCCACGACGCCATGTTTGTCCTTCATGTGATTTTTAAACACGTTTGCCGTCGGTGTGATGAAATCGCAGCGAGCGCAGAGCAGACGGGCGTTGCGATTGATGTGTGCCGTGCTCTTGTGGGTCTCCAGCACAATGTTCGACTCCGTAGTGAAATTACAACGCCGCCCATCAACGACAAAGTCGCATACCTGCATGCAAGAAAGTGAACAGCGTGTTAGAGAACTGAACCAATATTTTAAGGGATACCCGAAACTTGTTTTCAAGTATCGATATTTAATGCCATAATAGGGATTAGATGTCTATGAATGTTCCTGCTAAGGTTACAGGCAAAGCCACCATTTGCAGTTACATCCAGATTTGTGTTTCATATCAGTTCCTAAGTCTCTATAAATTTATTGTTCTTCTCAGGCATTTGGCCATGCTATTTAACGAACCCCCTAAGCGTGAGGCTCATTGGAACGTTAAGACTAGGAATTATGTGAAGAGTTCATCTCACAATGGGCGCTTAGCACGACTAGGAGTTGAAACCAGGATCTTTCGATCTTAAGTTAAGCGCTCTAGCCATTCAGCTATCCTGCAATTGCAACCAGGAAGACTTCTCAAGAAAGAGTATGAAGACAACACTGACCTTATCATGCACAACCGACACATGTGCGTTATCCTTTCTCAGTGAGGTCAGAGATTTCTGCAGCGAGTCATACTGCTGTTTGCTGTATTTGTTGCTGCCAGACTTTCGTAGCGAATCAACATGCTCTGCCAAACCCTCATACACAACCTCTCGGAGAAGTGACAAACCCATCTAAAAAGCAATCAAAAGTGCACCATGGCATTCAACCAACATTTCTCTCAGTAGGATGGGCTTCTATTGGATCTTCGAAGCAATGGCAGTACAGACATTGTCGCAGTGTCTTGCGCTTAGAAGCTCTAGGAAGGGAGCGGGGTTCACTTATCAATAGCTGAAATAGGACAAATCAAATCACCTGGTATAAGAATTTTGGCATCGGACGCAAGTAGGCGTGTCCATCTTTAATATCTTGTTCTTTGGCAGCTGTTTCCGGTTTCACACGAAAGGCATCATACAGCTCTTGAGTGGTGGCCGATTTCCCAGTGTTGGTGCTGTAACAATCAAACAGCAGTTTATCAGCTGGGAAACACTCGGTTTCTGGGCATAGAAAATGACATCAATTGGCCATTTTTATACGCAATACATATGCAACACGAAATGACCCAAGTGGGCTCAAAGAAAATGAAGATAAGAAAAATACAAGTTGACACAGCCAAATACCACTAGGATGTACAGAGGTTTTGTCTACAATAACGCGAATTTGGTGACCAAAAAAACAAATTTTTGTGGGCATATACCATTTTTCTGTCCAATAAATAAATAAATTTCAAGTAAAAACTAATTATATATGCACAAACTCTCACTCATCTTACTAAATTTACTTGCTTTCATATTAATTTTTTGTTCAAGGGGTTATGACACGGTCGATGGTAGACGCATTTTCGGAGTTGTGCTCCCCATTCTTAAAGGGAGGCAACTCCGTATTCATTGCAGCGTGTTCTTTTGTGTTCTTTTTCCACAAACCGAATATTGATTACTCGAATAACTACGGGCCAAACGGCCCAAATAGAAATAAAATGGGATCTTATTACTAAAACTTAGTAACCTAGTGATCTCCTTATAACATCGAGTAGAACTTAAAATTGAATGTAAGATTGGCAAAAACCAAAACTTAAAAGTTATAAGAAGTGCTTTGCTGGTTTTCCCTAGCTCTAAATAGAGGCCGCTGCATTCGGGCCTCTATCATTTCGCAATAATGGCAATAACGCTCGCTGACAGAGGTGAAAAACTGCATTCTGAAACCCTATTTCCATATTTTTGTTGAACATGTTCTCTATATAGACTCGTGTAACTACAAGTCTAGTGCGCACCTGCAAGATGATTTTCCAAACATCAGCGCGTAAGCCGAGAAATCAACGCTAACACCAACAGCTCAGTGTTAATTTCCTGTCTCGAGGCCAATTCTAGTGAGCCGATGGTCTGAAAAGCGCATCGTCGAGGGCTCTAAATATGCGCATTGGATAGGGCTATATCTAAGCTTCCATTTGAACTGGGTATTGGGCCTGTTTGTTCATGGCAGGCTTCAGAATCTACAAAGTGAAGTCACTTTTGCCTATGACATAACCACTTTAAATCAAAGCCATTCATGGTTTGGTTTTTTTTAACGTCTACCTTCCTTCTACTTCTAAATTTCAAATATTGCAAATATATTTCATAAATCATATTGATACTCTTGGAAAAATAGACTGAAGGGGTATAAAACGATGATCGGATGAGTGTCTCTTTTTCATCACTCACCTTGCACTATCCAGAAGCTGCTTTATACTGGGCTGTCGCATACTGGCATCATTCAAATCCGCCCCAGAACCAGTCGCTGTGACGCTCGCTCCAGAACTTGCCGCAGTGACGCTCGCTTCAGAATTTGTTATAGTGACACTCGAACTAGACAGCGCACCAGAATTATTTACGCTAGTGGTTAGCTTTACCGAATTCTTTGAAAAATTACCAGCTGAACTAGTACTAGCCAGGGTAGTATTTAACAAGCTAGTCCCTGTCATAGTTGTACTGGGGTTTCTTAATGTTAGTATTATATTACCACTAGTAGAATCCTTATCGTCTTTCGCAGTTTCGATAGTTGTAGGAAGTAAGATGGAATTCATGCCAGACTGATTGCCAGTGTTCTTTTCAGAGGCCAGTTGTCTGTTTTTATTTAACTCCTTGGAAGAAGGCTCTACACTTTCTTTGTTAATCGAAGCTGACTCGGTTGGAAGTCCTTGCGTAGAGTTTGAGCTAGGGGCTGGAATTTTGTCAGTTAATGCAGAAATATCATCATTAGGAGGCGACACAGAGCCTTTACCATTACACACTAACTCTGTAGAGAGTTGTTCATCCCGAGAGGAATCCACAGGTTGTTCTGCATAAGATTTGGAAGCCTCTGTCATTGTTTTCGAATCAATGTAGGAGACAGAGCTGCCTTGGTCAGGTGAACCGGGGGCGGAAGACCGTTGAGTTTGACAACTTTCTTGGTTTTTTGAACCCTCTTCTCTCTCATTGGCCGGAGTGGGTGCATCCATCTCATCCGGAGGGGATGGGGTCCCAGTGTCCGGGAGAAGATCAGGAGAACAAGGCCGGGGAGTTTGATTGCTTTCCTGGTCTTTTGAAGCCCCCTCTCCCAGAGGTGATGGGGTGACAGTGTCCGAGGGAGAGCAAGGGGAGCAGGACCCGGGAGTTTGA
>Ga0224511_10001470_pt1 | contig 14318 bp, 12 predicted proteins | sample SF_May12_sed_USG_2_FD_169988 | JGI IMG/M metagenome (GOLD analysis project Ga0224511, IMG submission 169988) | Sediment microbial communities from San Francisco Bay, California, United States - SF_May12_sed_USGS_8_1 | ecosystem: Environmental > Aquatic > Marine > Sediment | place: USA...
AGTTGGGGCCCGCGGATTCGGCCACCCTTTCATCATCTCTCTGATCATGATCCTCTGCTGATTGTTCTTAAGGCAGGGTATGCCCCCACAACTTTGGCTAATAAGTTTACGATGGATTGGAAAAACGACAATCGAGGCATGTTTCATACCTCTGATTGGAATGGAAAAACCCTTAAGCTGGAGAAGGCGCCTAGCGATCTTAAGATTTTAGCGGGGCTATATGCTGACGCTCAAGTTACTTTGCATTACCAAACTGGGGACTGGCGAAAATACCCAAGAACCACACTCTTTATAGATAAGCAAGTTGAACGGCTTTACCAAATGGGGCTGAAGTCTACCATTCTTGACCGCATGTTTGTTACTGAAGAACTGAGTGAGGCGGACAAAAAACGTCTACAAAGGTATGAACCATGAAAGCTTACGTCATAACATCGTTTATAGCATTTGCCACAATATCCATTTCCTGTTTTGCCTATAAGATCCCTACGCATGAAACTATGACTCGGGTAGTGGTCGACAAATCTTCCCTCGGGAAGACGTTGCCCTCATTGGGCCTCGTCTCCGTGAACCAACCACTGAAAAACAGCAATGAAGTCTCTCGCTCGATAAAGCGTTGGCTCTCTTATGGTGCCGAGGCGGAAGACAGTTTCATCGTTGTCCGATTTTTAAATCACTTTTATGATCCATTGACCGGTGAAGGCTACCACAATGGAGGTCTTAAAGGTCACCCTAATCCCTCCTGGGCTCTGGAAGACGGAGATAAACCATACACGTTACAAACTTACTCGTGGCGAGATGCTCGACAGTATTTTTATGATGCGTTGACATTACCCGTTAACCGCGAACAGCAACTGAGTGATATGTTCAATGCCCTTGGCCATATCGTCCATCTGGTTGAAGACATGGGGCAGCCTCAACACTCCCGAAATGACTCTCATGGGACAGACCCGGTGTATGAGAGATATACTCGTTCAAAGCATGAGCGTAATAATAGGACTCAATTTAGAGCCTTACTGGATAGAGAATATGGCCCCGTGGAATTTAACACCGCGAGAAGCTTCTGGCACACGACGGATTTTCGTGGATTGGCGAGCTATAGCAATCTTGGGTTTGTGACTGATGGGACCAACTTCGAGCAGAGGAAGTATCCCTTTCCCGAGTTTGACTCTAATAACAAACAAGACGTTCAAGTCGAGCCATTGTTTCTTAATGCAGGAATCTACGACAAGGTGCCTGGCAGCTGTTTCAACGCGGCCAGCCCTTGTTATATGACGTTTTATGGCAGCCAGGTTGTTGATAACTACAATGCGGGCTTGGTCGAAGTGAATCAAAGAACTTCCACCAAGTCTATTTTTGATCAAGATCTCAAAGCGTATAACAAGACTTACACCTATGTGGATCCGGAGACCAATCAGACAATCACCAGCGAACGATTTTTCAGTCTCAATCGGTTTAACTATGATTCGGCGCACGAATTACTGTTGCACCGACTGATAAATTATAGTGCCGGGCTTCTTGATTATTTCTTCCGTGGCCGCCTTGAGATTACGCCGCCGGATGAGGGTGTTTACGGCATCGTGGATCACAGCGCAACCAACAAAGCCAATACGGACGGGTTTAAGCTCATAAAACTCAAATTGCGCAATACCACAATGCCGATTCAGGATGGGGGTCTCCAGCCCCAACATATGTCGGGCGGAAAATTGGTCGCCGTTGCAAAATTCCACCGAAATCCCTGCTACGAGCCCGATCTTACCGGCGAGGTGCAGCCAGACACGCTTCCAAGACAGACCTGGGACGGGTGCCGCGTATATCCCACGCAAATGGCAGATGAAGAGATTGTTGTGTCGGTCCCGATCGAGAATTTTAAACTGAGCTACGATCCCAATTCGACAGAGGGATTTCCAGTCAGCTTCGTCTTTGATACGCCAATCCCGATCAATGCCATTGATCTTCGCTTGCAGGTTGTTTACCGCGGGATGTTAGGAACCGAGCAGGACGCTGTGGTAGTTAATACCATTGATCTGTACGAACCCACGTTCGCCACCGTGTTTAACGGTACCGATTATTTTGGGCTGGACGGTGAGTTTTATACGATTGATGAAATTAAGCAGATGCGCAGCAACGATCCGGTGTTAGATCAGAAACTAAAAGACCAAAATGCCTATGCAGTGGATTTTGAGAATCTTAAACTTTGGGTAAAACCCGGTAAAACACTGGTGAAGCTGGGTCAGCTTGCTCCCGGAGCCTATGCACGAATCGCCTACCTTACCGATCAGTCCAAAGTAACAATGCAGTACGGGGGAACCGGGTATATCCACGACTATTACCTGCAAGGAATCAAAGCCATCGGGTGGCTCGTGGGCACCGATAAGTTCTTTGATTCCAAGAAACACCAGACCGACTACTCCGAAGAAAACAATGAAATCAAATCATTTTCCACCTACAGTGCAGCGGGCGCTGCGCGGAAAACCTATTACGGGACATTGGAGTACTTAAAAAAATCCGCAAACGTTTATAACGATACCGTGATCTCAGAAGAACTACTCAAGACGATTCTGGCCAGCGACGCCTTGGGGCCAGCGGCTGATCTTGATCCGAAGCCCGCAACTATCTGTTTTTATAAAGACAGTGCTTCGACCGTCTCAGAATGTGACAGCTAATGGTAGAAAGGAAACTCCGCCTTGCTCGTTTCATTGTCGGGTTGGTGCTTGGTGTAAGCGCCAGCGCCTGCCTTGCGGGGGAGACGACTGGCCATACCTATTCAGCCATAACCGGGAAAATCGTTAGTGCCCGTACGGGTCAACCCATACCCAATGCCATCGTGAGTGCGTCCTGGTTGTTGGAGCGCGAACGTAAGACGACAATACCGAGCGCTGCCCCAGATTCAGCCTTGCGTCTGATGATTCGGCAGGCAAGAACCAATGAGGCAGGGCTGTATGTATTGCCGGCATGGACCGCACCCGTAAAGCCACCGAAGGGTTGGGCGTTTAACACCAAAAAGCCGCCTACCCTTGCGGTGTTTTCCGCTGAGTATGAACCCTTAACGGATTCCGTCTTTGCGAAGGTTCTAGAGTTATATCCCTATCATCAAACCAACGACCAGAAAGCACCTAGCGATATCGATTCGGATAATACCGAGGTAATTTTGTGGACTATCCGAAAATACATTGAGCAAGAGACAACGTTTTATCGGTGGATAGGCAATGAAGACCGGGTTGCGAGCAGCCAGACGCTCCTGTTGGTACTGTCGGATGAGTTATGCCAAACCCGGGTAACCAAAGACGCCTCGCGCACTGATCTAGCAGCAATGGCGCGGCCGAGCCCCTGTTTTGAGAAAGAGTCTGTGTACGGACAAATACAGGCCCGCCAACGCAAGGTGAAAGCAGCGGTGTTGTCGGCTTCTAGGACACCGCCCAAAAAAGAGAGTCCGAATGACATTGTGCTACCGCCGTCTATCGCTGAGAAAGCGAAGAAATAGATTGGTGGGCGAGACTGGTCTTGCATTCAAAGACTATCTATTGCCATTCTTTATGGTTTGTTAGAGGCTTTAACGCGAAAAACTACAAGCGCGAGCGCCACAAACCCAATGTCCACAATGATATCCGTGAGCACTGAAATACCCAGCTTCCAAAAACCAACTCCCATCACCACTGTTGCGATACGAAGTTTATGCAATGTGCCGAGATATTTAATTAAGCCAGTAAGTTTTTTACTGCTGCCCCTGGAGTTAGAACTTGAATCTCGTAGTGCTTGTTTCGGCTGCGCAGAGGGTGATACTTATGACCTAGTCAACGTTGCCTCATTAGGTTGGACCAGTTCAGTAGATAATTATTGCCTATGTCGGACAGGCCACGCCCCCGATTTTTCTCGCCTAAGCGTGAACGCTTGTTCACATTTGCCGGTCAAGGCTGCGGTATTGGATGGCTTCCGCCACGTGTGATTTAGCGATTATTTCTTCATTGGAGAGGTCAGCAATGGTGCGCGCAATCTTGAGTGTTCGATGGTAAGAGCGCGCGCTGAGATTAAGCCGATCCAGGGCCTTTTCCAGTAACTCTCTGGCGTCTTTTTCCAGGGAGCAATGTTTATCGAGTTGCTCATTAGACAATCCGTAGTTGTAACAGTTACTGCGTTGCCATTGTTGTTTTCTGGCACGAGCTACCCGTGTTCGCACCACCTGGCTCGACTCGCCTTCCCCTTTTGGCTGGAGCAAGACCTCTTTGGGCACAGCTGGTACTTCAACGTGCATATCGATGCGGTCCAGCAATGGCCCGGATAGGCGAGAGTGGTATTGCCTCACCCGGTCCGGTGTGCACCGGCACAGGCCCGAAGGGTCACCATGATATCCGCAGGGGCATGGGTTCATGGCGGCGACCAGCTGAAAGCGGGCCGGAAAATCGGCGTGCCGCGCTGCCCGGGAAATAGTGATCTGTCCTGACTCCAGCGGCTCGCGCAGGACCTCGAGCACACGCCGGTCAAACTCGGGCAACTCATCCAGAAACAAAACGCCATGATGGGCCAGAGATATCTCGCCGGGCCGCGGATGGCTGGTGCCCCCTACCAGGGCGACGCCTGACGCCGTGTGATGGGGTGCCCTAAAGGGACGCTGTTTCCAGGTTGTCGGAGAAAAGCCCCTGTCGCTGATGGACTGCACTGCCGCGGCTTCTAGAGCCTCGTCATCATTCATGTCAGGAAGAATTCCGGGCAAGCGGGTGGCGAGCATTGTTTTGCCGGATCCAGGGGGTCCGATCAGGAGCAAGCTATGTCCGCCGGCGGCAGCAATCTCAAGCGCTCTTTTCGCCTGGTGTTGTCCTCGAATGTCTCTCAGGTCCGGTAGCTGCGGCCGGCCGGGCGCGCTTAGGGTAATTTGATGGGCTGGCAAGAGTGTTTCGCCAGCCAAGTGAGCGCTCACTTCCAGGAAATGAGAGGCCGCCAGTATGGCTGAATGGCCGGAGAAAGCGGCTTCGTCCGCGTTGCCTTTGGGCACAAATATGCCGCGCTGGCTTGCTTTGGCTTGGGCAGCAACGGTCAGGGAGCCTCGTATCACCCGCAGCTCACCCGTCAAGGCCAGCTCACCGACAAACTCGTAGCCTTCCAGCCTCTCCGAGGGAATTTGTCCGCTGGCGGCAAGGATACCGACGGCAATGGGCAGGTCAAATCGCCCACCCTCTTTCGGTAGATCGGCTGGCGCCAGATTAATCGTGATTCGTTTGGCCGGAAACTCGAAGCGGCTATTCAATATGGCACTGCGAACCCGGTCCTTGCTTTCACGCACTGCCGCCTCAGGCAGGCCAACAATGGACATGCCCGGCAGACCATTGGCCAAATGGACCTCAACCGTGACCAGGGGCGCGTCAATGCCGGTTTGTGCGCGGCTGTAGACAACTGCGAGTGACATAATTTCCATCCATGGTGAATATATCCTTTCTGAAGACTCTTACTTCCTTTGTTTTTCCAGCTCTACGATCTTCTGTTCGAGTTCCGTTAACTGTTGCCGTAGCCTTGATAACAGTAGTTCCTGTACTTCAAGTTCTTCACGCGTAACCAGGCCCAGCTGATCCAGTTTGCTCTTTAGTGCAGCGGCGATATTTTTTTTGATATCGTCCGAAATCCCAGGCGGCACCGCCTTTGAGATTGCCGACATTAATTGCTCGATTGTGCCGTTTGCCATCATAATTTCTTACTATCCCAAATTTCGCGCCGCTGATCCCGCATAATGTTGTATCACATTTTAATCTGCGGGTTAATTCCGTAGAATGCCCGGCAACAATAAATCGAGGAGACTGCTTTGGGATTTTCTGCAAAATCGACAGTATTGGTAATCACCCTGGTTTTTCACGGTTTGGTGGCACAGGCCAATGACGACTTGACTGCCCAGGCGGGCATCGTAAGCGATTATGTTTTTAGGGGTATCTCTCAGACCGACAATAGCGCCGCTCTTCAGGCGGGTGCAGAATATCGTCACAGCAAGGGCCCCTATTTTGGCGCCTGGGGCTCCAAAGTGGATTTGCCATCCGGATCAGATGTGGAACTCGATATCTATGGCGGTCTGAGCAATGAGCTCGTCAAAAGCAATATTGGCTGGGATCTGGGTTATATACTCTACCGCTACAATGAGAGCATGGATAACTTTGAAGAGTTTTACGGCAGTCTTAGTTTTGATGCCGCGCCTACGGTTACCTTAATCACCAAACTGTCTCGTGATCAGGATAATGGCGTTACCGTTGCTGAAATGATGGGCGTATTTAAGGTAAAGGAAAATATCAGTTTTAAAGCTCGCCCGGGCTACGTCAATGCCAGTGGCTCCGGTAACGACTACCGGTTTTTCCAGTTAGGCGCTGGGCTTGATATTCCTCTCAAACGTTACGCAAAAAAGCTGGCGGCCGAGCTGTCTTTTAGTGATACCGATATTAATAATCGGTCGTCACGCACCGAAAGTATCTGGTGGTTATCGTTGATCGCGCATTTTTAATCGAAGCGGGCCGCTTTTCTAAAATCCTATTTTTCCTTTGTTTAGCCACAAGAGGTTGCACTGCCCAGGTGCAACCACCCCTACCGTGTTCTCCTTATTGGTGCAATCATCTCGTCTCACGACCCTTAATAATCGTTAACTGGTTGTTTTGTTGAGTAAAAACAAGTTGGCACGTTAACTGCTATTTCATGGTTCATGCATAACTGCATAAGAGATTTCCAAGGGGTGTCCTTGAATTTTTTTAACGTTTTTTATGTATCCAGGAGATTACAAAATGAAAGCAATTAACATGAGAAAGGCAGTGAGTGGTGCTGTGATGGTATTGGCGGGTGTGGCTTCCCTTCCGGTAATGGCGGACTTCACAGGCAATGTCGGCGCCACCAGTAATTATGTCTGGCGTGGCACCACCCAGACCGCCAACCAGGCAGCAGTATCTGGCGGTTTAGACTATGCCCACGAGGTTGGTATTTATGCCGGTGCTTGGGCTTCTAACACAGTGTTTGGTGACAAGCTTGCTGATCCTGCCGATCCGACATCGGTCATTCCTTCGCAGGAGCTGGATTACTACGCTGGTTTTTCCAAGGAATTTGGTGATTTCGGTGTTGATGCAGGCGCTATCAAATATGCCTACCCTCAGGCGGATGCTCTTGACTGGGTAGAAGTGTATCTGGGTTTTAGTTTTAAGAATTTCAGCGTCAAAGTGAACTCCTCCAGCGATGTGTTTGCCACCGACACAGATGGCATGTATGTCGAGGCTGCTGCTGACTTCGAAATGCCTGGCGGATCAACGTTAGGTGTCCATGTAGGTAGCTACAAATTCGATGCCGCACCTGCGCTGGATTACAAGGACTACAGCATCAGCTTGTCCAAGGATGAGTTTACTTTTGCCGTGAGTGATACCGATGCAGAGGATGTTGACTGGCCATATGATGCAGATATGAAGGTTACGATCAGCTGGGCAAAGGAATTTGATTTGCTGAAATAGTCAATTATTGAATTTCCAATTTTTAAGGAGACACGCAGATGAAACTAGTCACTGCAATTATCAAGCCCTTCAAGCTGGATGATGTGCGGGACGCCCTGTCCGAAGTTGGGGTTCAGGGTATCACCGTCACTGAAGTCAAAGGCTTTGGGCGTCAAAAGGGCCATACCGAGCTATACCGTGGCGCAGAGTATGTCGTGGATTTTTTGCCTAAGGTGAAGCTGGAAATTGCCATTGATTCATCGCTGCTTGATCAGGTTATCGAGGCCATTGTCAAGGCAGCCAGGACTGACAAGATCGGCGACGGCAAGATATTCGTATCCGATATTGAACAGGTTGTGCGTATCCGTACCGGTGAAACCGGTAAAGATGCACTGTAACCACGAGGACATGATCATGATGAATATAAAATTGTTGAAAAACCTGGTGGGTCCCGCCCTGTTTGGGTTGCTCTTTTTCCCGGGCCTGGTCCTGGCGGAGGAAGCGCCAACACTGAGCAGTGGCGATACTGCCTGGATGCTAACAGCAACTGCACTGGTTCTGTTTATGACCATTCCCGGTCTGTCACTGTTTTATGCCGGTATGGTGCGCTCCAAAAACGTGTTGTCGGTAATGATGCAATGTTTTGCTATTACCTCACTCATGTCGATTCTATGGGTAATCTATGGTTACAGCATGGCGTTTACGGATGGTGGGTCTCTGCAAAAGTTTGTTGGTGGTTTTGACAAACTGTTTCTCAGTGGCGTGACCGTTGATAGTTTGAGCGGCACCATTCCGGAAACGGTGTTTATGACCTTCCAGTTGACCTTTGCTGTTATTACACCGGCATTGATAGTCGGCGCCTTTGCAGAACGCATGAAGTTTTCCGCCATGCTCTGGTTTATGGGTATCTGGGTCACAGTGGTTTATGTGCCAATCACGCACTGGGTCTGGGGCGGCGGCTTCCTGGCCGACAAGAGTATCCTCGATTTTGCCGGTGGCACTGTCGTGCACATCAATGCCGGTATCGCCGGTTTGGTGGCAGCGCTGGTATTAGGCAAACGCAAGGGTTATCCCAAGACTGCCATGCCGCCACACAACCTGGGCCTGACGCTCATGGGTGCCTCCATGCTGTGGGTCGGTTGGTTCGGCTTTAACGCTGGCAGTGAGCTGGCTGCCGATGGCACAGCTGGCATGGCAATGGCTGTTACCCAGATCGCAACTGCGACTGCCGCTCTGGCATGGATGTTCAGTGAATGGCTGTCACACGGTAAACCCAGTGTATTGGGTATTGCCTCCGGCGCTGTTGCCGGTCTGGTGGCGATCACACCCGCTTCCGGTACTGCCGGTCCGATGGGCGCATTAGCTATCGGTGCTGCCGCTGGCTTGGGCTGTTTCTTTGCCTCAACAACGATCAAGCGTGCCTTGGGTTATGACGACTCCCTGGACGTATTTGGTGTGCATGCGGTTGGCGGCATTATCGGCGCGATTCTAACTGGTGTATTTGCTGCCACCAGTCTTGGCGGAGCTGGACTGGGTGACGGTATCAACAGTATCGGTGAACAGGTGGGCGTGCAAGTCTACGGCGTTGCTGCCACAGTTCTTTACACGGCAATTGTCAGTTTCGTTATTCTAAAGGTGATTGATCTTGTTATTGGCTTGCGTGTGACAGGCGAACAGGAAACCGAAGGATTGGATCTGGCTCTGCACGATGAGAGAGGCTACAACCTGTAAGAGCTTAACATTTCTTGAGGAAGTAACGGACAGACGGGCAAGGACGCCCGTCTTTTCATTTATGTCGATAGGTTGTTGCTTGCCTATTTGTTATGGCTGCCGTCACAAAAAGGCGGGCTGCTGGTTTTTTTGCAGAGACACAGAGCAACCGTTTGTTTTTCAGTAAGCACTAGCCTCTCTGGGGTAAATTCGGTGCTGGTGTGAGAACCATCACAAAAGGGTTGTTTCTTGGACTTGCCGCATTTGCACCACCAATAAGTGCCCGGATCCAGATCCAAAACAATGGGAGAGATGGTTGGGCTATTGCCTGTCATGATAGATCCTCAGTCGTTATCGATTAGTAAAAAATAGAGGCTGGGCAGTGCTAATGCAAACCCGGGGTTACTGAGGCTATTTCCTGTTGATGGGTAGGTCGTTTAGTGGTTTTTATCAAGCGCATTACGCAGGAATTCAGGTTGCGCCAGCGCTCCCTGGTGAATATCGGCATTATAGTAGCGCGTGGCGAAGCGTTTGCCGGCCGCGTCTTGTGCCCTGAAATCAGAGAGCGAACCTTGTTTGCATCCCATGGTGGCGCTCCACCAGCCGGAAGGATAGCTGCATTGAGCAAACTGAAGGGTGGCGGTATCGACAAACCCGGCATCGTGCAAAGATTTGTGCATCTTGGTAATAATATGCGCGTGAATCAGCGGTGATTCACTTTGGGCGACGATTACACCCTGAGGCCCCAGCGCCTGCAGGCAATTGTGATAAAACTCTGAGGTAAACAATCCCTCGGCCGGTCCCACGGGATCAGTTGAGTCGATAATGATCACGTCATATGTTTCCGGAGCACACTCCTCTATCCATTTGATACCATCGGTGAAATGTAAATGAGCCCTGGGGTCGTTATTGGATTTACACAGATCGGGGAAAAATCTTTCGGACACACGGGTGACGCGCTCGTCCAGCTCTACCTGGTCCGCGTGTGTCACTGATGAATGTTTGAGCACCTCAAGCAGGCTGCCGCAGTCTCCGCCGCCAATGATCAAGACCTTTTTCGGGTCCGGGTGACTGAATAATGCGGGATGGGCCATCATTTCATGATAAATAAAATTGTCTCGATCCGTGAGCATGACAAGGCCATCCAAAGTCATGAGATTGCCAAAGGTTTCGGTCTGGTAGATTTCCAGCAGTTGATAGGGCGTCTGTTCCTCATGAATCTTGTTGACGATCTTGAGGGACAAGGCGCAGCCGGCGCCCGCAGCTTCTTCGGTAAACCAATTTTTGTCCAATGACATGTACATCGCTCCGGATTCTGGATTACATTCAGACCGCGGATATTAGCGGAGGAAGGATACCGGTGACAAACCGGGATTTTCCTGTTTTCATTGGCAGCCAACATAAGCAGAAAAGGCCGAACGGGTATGACACACTGGACTATTGAGCGCACACGGGAAACCTACAATCTGGGTCAGTGGGGTGGCGGCTATTTTGATGTGGATGAGGCTGGACATTTGCTGGTTCGTCCTGACCCGGAGGCGGCGAAGGCAAGTATCGATTTGCACGCTTTATCCACGCGGATTCACGAACAAGGCCTGTCGTTGCCGGTATTGGTGCGGTTTACAGGAATTCTACGGCACAGGGTTGAAACGCTGCGCAGGGTATTTGCATCGGCCATTAACGAGTATGGCTTTGAAGGTGCCTATACACCTGTTTATCCCATTAAGGTGAATCAGCAGCGCAGCGTAGTGGAAGCTATTATTGGCGACGGTTTTGCCAATGTGGGCATGGAGGCTGGCAGCAAACCAGAGCTTCTGGCTGTGCTGGCGTTGGCCAGCCAGGACAGAGGCGTAATTGTCTGTAACGGTTACAAAGACCGGGAATATATCCGCCTTGCCCTGATTGGTACGGCCCTGGGCCACCAGGTTTATATTGTGGTGGAAAAACTGTCCGAGCTGGAACTGGTTATTGAAGAGTCCCGTAAGATGGCTATCACGCCTCTGGTCGGAGTACGCATGCGCCTGGCGTCCATCGGGGCCGGCAAGTGGCAGAATACCGGCGGCGAAAAATCCAAATTTGGTTTGTCATCGGCGCAGGTATTGGCAGTGGTGGAACGACTCCGATCCGAGCAATTACTGGGCTCGCTGGGTATGATGCATTTTCATATGGGTTCGCAGATTGCCAACATCCGCCACATTCAGCTGGGAATGCGCGAGGCAGGCCGCTACTACAGTGAGCTCATTGGTCTCGGTGCCCCCGTTCGTTATGTTAATGTGGGCGGTGGATTGGGAGTGGATTATGAAGGCACTCGCTCACGGAATTTTTTCTCGGCTAACTACAGCGTTCAGGAGTACGCCAATAACATTGTTCACGCCCTTTCCGATATCTGCAAGGAAAACGGCTTACCCCATCCACACATTGTTACGGAGGCTGGCCGTGCTATGACGGCACATCATGCGGTGTTGGTAACTAACGTTGTCGAGGTAGAGCAGATACCCGGATTTAGCGATGTGCCTCCTGCAGGCGCTGAGGAATGTGGTTTGGTGCAGGATATGTGGCAGGCGTTGTCGCAGATCAATCAACGTAGCGCCATTGAAACCTATCACGATGCCGTGAATTGGATGTCAGAGGCGCAAGACATGTTCGGTCACGGAATTATGAATCTGTCCGAGCGGGCGCGGGCGGAACAACTCTATTTCGCTATTTGCCATAAGGTTCGGGATACGTTGAGTTATGAAACCCGCGCCCACCGCGAGGTGATCGATGAGCTCAATGAAAAATTGGCCGATAAATACTTTTGTAACTTCTCATTATTTCAGTCGTTGCCCGATGCCTGGGCTATTGGCCAGATTTTTCCCATCGTCCCTTTGGGTGGGTTAACCGAGGCACCGACACAACGGGGTGTGCTGGTAGATATCACCTGCGATTCTGACGGCCGCATTAATCATTATGTGGATTCCCATGGCGCCGAAACTAGTTTGCCGCTACACAAGATTAAGAGGGATGAGCCCTATTTGTTGGGAATATTTCTGGTGGGTGCTTATCAGGAAATTCTGGGCGATATGCATAACCTGTTTGGTGACACCGATTCCATAAATGTTGAGATAAAGGACGGCAAATTGGTGCTGGATCAGGCGCAACGGGGAGACGACGTTGCGTCGGTGTTGCGTTACGTCCATTTTAATCCTGAAGATTTGCTGGCGTCCTATCGTAAAAAGATTACCGGAACCCAGTCCTTGTCAGACCAGGAGCGTGAAAAATTTCTTCAGGAACTTGCCGATGGTATGGAGGGGTATACCTATCTCGAAGACTAGGTGTCAGACTGTTTGACGCTTAGGCGTAGTGCCGGGATGCCCAGTTGTTTCAGGCGCTTGCTCGTAGCATCCAGTTCCTTCAGATTTTTATAGGGCCCCAGGCGTACGCGATGAAAGTCTCCCTTGTTATCGATAGAAATTTTCTGGATGTGGGCTACCAGCCCGTTTAAAGCCAGCTTTGCCTTTAACCGGTCTGCATCTTCGAAGCTCCCGAACGATCCAGCCTGAAGGATGTAGTGAACGTCTTGTTCGGTATTGATGCGGGATGCTGGTTCCGCGCCCAGGTCCGGCAGCACGGTTTCCACCTCAGGCAGAATGGTATAAAAGTCGTATTTTGCCACCTGGGGTTGGGTGTTATTTGGCTGTGTTGCCGATTCCTTTCCAGAGGTGCCGCTCGAATTTTTATTCTGTGTTACCAGATTACGTAAACCGCTATCAGGCTGGCTGGCGCGAATTACAATGAGCTGAACCAGTCCCGCTACTACCAGGCCGGCCACAAGCCCGGCTGATAGCAACGCCCATTGAGGAAAAGGCTTGCTTTGACCTCGGCGTGTCGCCGATTTGCGCCGCGCCTTTTTTTTGCCGTGTCGCTTGATGGCCATTATGAATTACATGCTTTCAGGTGCTGATACGCCCAGCAAGCCGAGTCCATTAGCGATGACCTGCTTTACTGCCAGAATCAGATTGAGGCGCGCATTTCGAAGCGGACTTTCCTCGCCTATAAAGACGTGGGCATTGTAGTAGGTGTGAAAATCATTGGCCAGGTCACGTAAATAGTGGGCCAGCTGATGGGGATCATGATTCAGGGCGGCATTTTCCAGAACCTCCGGATAACGGCTAAGTGTCGCCATCAAATCCAGCTCATGTTCCTCCGCCAGCTTATCAAGATTGGCGTCGCCTTCTTCTTGGTCGTAGTCAAACTTTTTCTCGGCAAGTTGTCGGAACACGCTGCAAATACGTGCATGGGCGTACTGGATATAATAGACGGGATTATCGTTACTTTGGGATTTGGCCAGATCCAGATCAAAGTCCATGTGTTGCTCGCTCTTGCGTACCACATAGAAAAATCGCGCGGCATCGTTACCCACTTCGTGACGCAGTTCGCGCAAGGTCACAAATTCGCCGCTGCGGGTGGACATCTGCACCTTCTTGCCGCTGCGGTATAAAATGGCAAATTGAACCAGCAGCACATCCAGTTTATCGGCCTCTTGTCCCAGGGCCGCCAGTACTGCCTTGATCCTGGGCACATAGCCATGGTGGTCGGCGCCCCAGATATTGATAATCTGATCAAATCCCCGCTCCAGCTTGTTGACGTGATAGGCAATGTCGGACGCAAAATAGGTGGGTTGGCCGTTGTCACGCACAATCACCCGGTCTTTCTCGTCACCAAAATCCGTAGACCGGAACCAGAGAGCGCCATTGTTTTCGTAAACGTGCCCTGATGCCTTCAGGCGGTCAATGCCATGCTGCAGGGCGCCGCTTTCCATTAAGGATCGCTCGGAAAACCATTCGTCGTACGTGACACCAAATTCTTCCAGATCACGTCGGATGTTTTCCAGAATTTCCATCAGACCCTGATCGAATACAATACGGTAATTCTCGTTTCCCAGCAGCGCTTTCGCTTTCTGGATGAGTGCGTCAATGTGCTCTTCCTTATCGCCACCTGCCGGCTCATCGGCGGGGACGCCCTCATAGATGTTGGCTACGGTGTGACGGAATTTATCGCCGTGTTCACGGTGCAGACTGGCGCCGATATCCCAAACATAATCACCTTTGTAGGCATTGCTGGGAAACGGTGGTTTTTCACCACACAGGTCCAGGTAACGCAACCAAACACTGACCGCCAGAATATCCATTT
>Ga0224511_10001472_pt1 | contig 14316 bp, 6 predicted proteins | sample SF_May12_sed_USG_2_FD_169988 | JGI IMG/M metagenome (GOLD analysis project Ga0224511, IMG submission 169988) | Sediment microbial communities from San Francisco Bay, California, United States - SF_May12_sed_USGS_8_1 | ecosystem: Environmental > Aquatic > Marine > Sediment | place: USA...
TACCTCTCCACAGCTTTACGGGAATGGAAAAAGCACTCTTGCAAAAACGTGCGGTCATGTGCGAATGTTAACAGTCAAAGACAATTAGATTGTATGTGTCACGAAAATTAAGGATGTTTAACGAATATCAACGAATTTCTGGCGCAATTTATCCGCAACTCGTCCGAAACGCTTGTGCAATAAAACATTTATTATGCCTATAAAACAAAATTAAATAGGTGAAATTGAATGCAGTTAATTGTTAGGCATGCATTAGCGATGTTTGATGGCGTTCGAGGGTTGGATGCCAATCTGTTCACAATATCTGTATCCTCTCTTCAGGCACGTACTGGTTGTGTTCGGTGGTGTTCGAGGGATGGAAGCCAGTCTGTTCACAATATCTGTATCCTCTCTTCAGGCACGTACTGGTTGTGTTCGGTGGTGTTCGAGGGATGGAAGCCATTATGTTCACAATATCTGTATCCTCTCTTCAGGCACGTACTGGTTGTGTTCGGTGGTGTTCGAGGGATGGAAGCCAGTCTGTGCACAATATCTGTATCCTCTCTTCAGGCAAATACTGGTTGTGTTCGGTGGTGTTCGAGGGATGGAAGCCATTCTGTTCACAATATCTGTATCCTCTCTTCAGGCACGTACTGGTTGTGTTCGGTGGTGTTCGAGGGATGGAAGCCAGTCTGTGCACGATATCTGTATCCTCTCTTCAATCACGTACTGGTTGTGTTCGGTGGTGTTCGAGGGATGGAAGCCATTCTGTTCACAATATCTGTTACCTCTCTTCAGGCACGTACTGGTTGTGTTCGGTGGTGTTCGAGGGTTGGAAGCCAGTCTGTTCACAATATATGTATTTTCTCTTCAGGCACGTACTGGTTGTGTTCGGTGGTGTGCGAGGGCTGGAAGCCAGTCTTGAGGCGGATGAGAACCTGGACGTGGACGATCCCAGCCTCCTGTTCCAACACTACCTCAACGCCTGTCCCTCACAGGGCTCCCGAACCATTCGTACAGAGGTGGGTCTGGATAACAAATTGACAAACCTCGGCGAGATTTGATAACAAATGGACGTACCTCGGCGAGATTTGATAAAATATTACACACTGTAGTGTATACGCATTAAGTAGTAACCACCATCTTTCTATAGCAAGCTGCTGGTCAATTCTTGCTCAAACTTTTATGTAAACTATAAATATGAAATTCGTTAGATGTTTAATTCGCAGCTTGTTATCACCACCAATGTGTCTTAATTCAAGTGATGTAAAGTATTTTCTTAACTTCGTACTACCAAAAATCAATATTGACTGCATCATGACATTTTTGTATACATTGCAGGAGGCCATACTGATAACGATGTCAGCGTTGAGGCCAAAACTCTTCAGACGACAAACACAGCCGCAATCACTTGATTCCTGACCCTGGAATTGACATTTTCTGTTAGTGAAGCAAGCGTGAAATTGTGTGTGTTCATATAAAAAAATAAATTATTGGAAAACGTGTGCATGCGTTCTGACTTGAATTATAATGTGGTGTTTTGGCTTAAGCATGCCGGAACCTGTCAAATCATCAAGCTTTTTAAACATTACACAATACTTCTAGAAAGCAGACACACCGCTTAGTTCGAGATTGGCTATTTTATAAGCAGAGTTTACCAGGAGTAAAGCTAAGAGTTGTGAATACTCTTTATTCACTATTGATTATTTAATGCGTTAATAAATGGAATAGAACATACAACTAACTACCATTTTCATAAAACTATATAAAAATGTAACATATTTTAAAATAAGCTGTATTTGTTTATTATCTGCTTCACTCTTCAATGTACACCATGTAGGCTTTCTGTCAGGTAAATAGGCTTTTATTATAGACTACATTTATACCTCTTACAAATCAAGTTTAAAGAGCGGAATTTAATCTTTTGGAATTTGCCGATCTGCTCTAGAAGACATAATTATATGCTTTGCTTTGTAACAGAATACGTGGATTTAAGTGGAAACGGAGTTAAACAGTTGAAAGCGATAAAGAGGTGATTCAGTGTTAAACTATCGCATTCTGTTTTCATTTATAACTGACTGTACTATAAACTGTTAACAATATGTACTCATTATTCCAATACATGTGTTACATGCAAATATATTACTTTTTACCAATTCACAATATAGATATCTACTAGGAACACAGTTTTGATTGCACTATAACAGTGTATTTTTATATGCAAACACTTAATTTTTCTCGATATATCATTACTAATAAAGAACAGTAGCATATTCTGAAGGTATTTTAATAATATCCCAGCGTATGTCTTTTCTCTATCTTACCATTATACTTTTCATCATTATACTGTAATAAGATATTGGCAATCAATTACAAAATAGGCAATGTGAACTGATTTATTTATTAAACTTTAGAACACTTAACATTAAGACATATCATTTCTATAGAATGCACCTCTTCATAGTTTCTTATAACTCGACTTCCTTTGTTCTTGTTATAAAGCTTATCACGAACGGAAAGTACGATTTCTGTTTGTGTTAAATACATTATCTAGGCTACATCTGATAATCGAAACCCTTATCACTTGAACAATTGATTGGCAACACACAAATATACCCCCTTTCAAATGATCAAAATTAACAGTCAGGAAAAGTTCATTATGTTTTTATTTGTATTTGTTGACACTTTCATTGCTTAAAATATGTTAACAGAAGATACTATTCTCGCATAGTAATGAATATTTCAAGCAAGTATATGACATTGCTCATCTTAGCCTTGCATGAGATTTTTTGGAAACACCCTGGTGTTTAAAATACATTTTATTCAAAGGGACATACTTTCTGAGACATGTATATAGTTTGAACAAACAGTTTGAAAAAAGACACTATGTAATACATTGTACAATATGTGTGTCTGCTTAATATATAATATTACGCCAGTTGGTTTTAAGATTGGACAGTGATGATATGGTTTGCATCATATTTAACATTAATGCTACGGTCACAAATAAAACTGACATCGTACGATTTCAGCGATTTGCACATCACCTGCGAATTTGATAATCGCCCGGGCACCGGACGATTTTTAAGAATTTTCTTTTGCGTGGTCATATATCGTACGGGCGCCGGCCGGCGTCTGTATATGAAAACATCGGCCGATGCCCGGCCGGGCACCGTACGACGTCGTGCGGTGCCCGGCCGGCGTTGTAAGAGATCAACCGGACACCGTACGGTGCCCGGTCGATTTTATACAAATTTTCACGTGCAATGATGAATATACGTATATCAAAATTCGCCATCATACCGCAAAAAAATCAATAGCACTTGTTCTTTGCATATTAATCATCCTCAGCTGCTCAAGCGAAATATATATTTTTGTATTTATGTTTTTTGGTCTTTAAAAGTGAAATATCTATGTAAATGCAATATGGTCTTCTGCAAAAAACGTCGCATCTCACCGGTGGCAGTTTGACTCATAAAGCATCGCCCGGTACCCAGACGGGCATCGGCCGATTTGTTAAGCGATTTTTTTAATTTTCTGGCGCTTGTCAAACATCGTACGATGACCGTCCGATGTGTGAAAACGCCGGCCGGGCGCCGGCCGGGCACCTTACGGTGCCCGGCCGATGTGATTTTACCCTAAATGACCCTTCCAAACGCCGTACGGGCGCCGTGGAATTTTAAGTAGTACCTAAATTTCACCGGGCACCGTACGATGTCTAAAAATGATAGAAAAATCGTACGATTCTTCCTGCCGCCGGCCGGGCACCGTACGGGCGCCGTAGAATCTTACGATTTTTGGTGAAATAGACGCCGTACGGTGACCGTAGATGATTTGTGACCATAGCATAAGCATGCTTGATGTTCTAAGACTTTCAGATATGCCAACTAGTCTGGCAACTAGTCTGGTATATGAAGTGTCTTCTGAACTTATCCAAAAGGACAAAATATATGAACAATCTATAGTTTTCTATTTAAAAAATGATGCGAAACGTTTACAGAAAAAAACAGTTAAAGAATGTTGGAAAACGAGGTTGAGGCATTGTGTATATAATTGTCTCTTAATGTCCTCAATACCTGCATAAGTCGTCATTCCATCAACAAAGACATTCAGAATGCTGTTCGTTGTGATGATTTTGCGTTATCCCAAAGTAAAATTTAAGTAAAATTTAAGTAAAGTTATAGTAAAAACGAGGAATAAAATTTCACTTATGTTCTACTTCTGACTTTACCTGTCTTCACACCTTGAATGATTTCCCTCTCTCCTGTCGCAGAATTGTTGAACCGCCTTGGCCTACCCACATCATTTGAGGGCCCCTTATGGTGCCAATAACAATCCACCACAAGTGGGATGTTGCTCCTCCGTTGACCTGTATCTTATAGTTGTTGCTCTAAAATGGTAATCAATGAAATAAATCATCCAATAAACATTGTTTTATAAATACATGTTATTGACTTCGTTGATAAATAGTGCGTGTTGTATGACACTAGCCAAGTAAGTAAAGGGAAAGAAATCCAAATTAAACATACTGGTAAATGTTTGAGTTGTAGATACTAATTCATGTTTAACACACAAATTCATCTTAAGTAATTTTATATTTACATTATTTATATTATGACATAGCAAATATTAATATTTTCCGCTTGAATAGTCGTGGCTATAACCTTGTCAACATAGAAACATTTTGGAGTGGCAGATCATCTATAGTTTAATGATTAGTAAGACCTTTAGAAAAGAATACCGCCAATGTTGTGTTTACGTAAGAACATGAAGAAAGTCGTGCTCGCCCCCTTCTTCCCCTCAGTAAACGCCGGATCCATTTCCCTTTTTTCAGTACAAATTAAAATTGTACTTGGGTATACACATGTAGAGAGGTAGACAAACGGAACGTTTGATCATTAAACTTTCATCTCTAGTTATCTACATCAACAATCTTAACGATTAATTATGATATATATTTTATTATTGTCCATCAATCTGTGTAAGAGTACACAAACATTATAGAATCTAATTCCTTAATAGTACTCGTTTGTTTCCAACAGTTGCTTAAGTAAAGAAAAACATATTTAGCATACCATGTTTTAATAGAGTATTAGGCATAAATAATACTCAATTGCATTCATTTTCAACTATACCCTTCACATATTCTATACACACTGTGCCCAGGGTCTTTAGGTGCAGTGTTTACAGAGAGTCCCTACCCAGACATCTATGACCTCAACCATTGGCACATCAGAGCGATGACAAGATATCGACTCATTTTCCCCGGAGAACACAGACTTCAAGTAGGACACAATATCAACTTGTCTTGACCGTAACATTTACTATGTACATTTACTTAAATCAGAGTACTGAACTTTTTTTTAGATATTCCTTTTTTCCCCTATATAATAAAGAAATATGTTCTGTGTCAACTGCGTGATTTAACAATTTTTAATTTACCATTGTGGGTTTTGGCATGTAACTATGATATTTTAGCTGATCTATTGTGACTGGGCTTTGTCCGTCGTCTGCAGTGTGTGGTCCGGTCATCAACATTTTTACCTAAACATCTTCTCTGTAGCCAATGGTAGGATTTTGACCAGACTTTACAGAAATGATCTGTTGGTGTTCCCCTACCAATGTTGTTGATATGGTTCCAATTGGTTGCACATGATCAGAAAAACTGCGATTTTCAAAAGTTCTTTAGTCTAAAAATACAAAGCCCAGAGCTTTTATAGTTGGTATATAAGATCAGTTAGAGTTCCGTTACCAGTTGTTGAAACAATGTATCTGTGGTCAAAGTTTGCCGCCCTAGTGTTCACAATTTTACATTAATTATAATTATGTAGAAACAAAGAGCTTGACTTTAACAAAATGTGTTAGTAGTTCTAATGATAAACATCAAACCGAGCTTGTATTGCGTTTCTAGTTATCAATAGTGAGTTCAGTAAGCATTTGTGTTCGCGAACGATCGTAAATGTTCGGTAACACTTATGACTGAACAGTCACGAACGCACTTGCGACATACATGTACGCTTTTGCCTTTGAACGCCCGCGGCAAACGGGTCATTCAATTAACCTGTTTGCTTCGTGAACTGTGTTTGGCTAACGTTCGTGTTTACTGAAAGCAAGGCTGATTTGAATAAAATGTGTTTTTTATTTAAACAAAACAAAACAACAAAAAGGAATCAATAGTTTTTATTTTGCTAACAATAGCAATTTCTACACATAAAAGGGTTTATATATCGTCAGCATAATAAGAACAATGTTCTTTATTTGGGCTCTGATTAATGCATAAAATTTTAAACAAACACTTCATGATTTTTGATTCTTTGAAAATGTTTTAGATATTAGAGATGTTGACTTGCAATTGATTTTATTAGCCAATATATAACCCAATATTATAGAAGAATGCAAAATACATGTTTCCACGCCATGTAATGAAAGTTTTCAAAAATGGGGTCAGTGATACAGAATTGATACATAAATCTTTTCAATTCTACAGTTATTTTCTTTTTAACTGTAGAAACATATGGGGTTCAAAATGATATTTTATATTAAAAACATCTTATGCTCATATCGCAGGATAACTTTTAAATTGATAACACTAATGTAGTGCTATTAAACAAAATAATGTACACATCTTTGTTTTAATTGTTTTTATCTTACTAGGTTAACTATATTTGTGCTATTAAACAAAATAATGTACACATCATTGTTTTAATTGTGTTCATCTGATTAGGTCAACTAATTTTATAGTTATCAGTCAGTCAGTTTGCAATACTCAAACGGCTCAGAGTGAGCTATTGTGATCGGTCTTTGTCCGTCGTCGTTCATCGTCCGTCGTGCGTCGTGCGTCGTGCGTAAACTTTTTTACTTAAACATCTTCTACTCTGAAACCGTTCATTGGATTTTTACCAAACTTCACAGGAATGATCACTGGGTGGTCCCCTACCAAAGTTGTTCAAATGATTCCAGTTGGTTGCATAAGTAGGTCACAGGGTCAGAAAATAATTGTTAAAAATGCAATTTTCAAATATCTTTTTGTCTGAAACTACAAGGCCCAGAGCTTTCATATTTGGTAAAAAGCATCATCCTGTAGTCCTCTACCAAAGTTGTCCACATTATGCCCCTTGTGTCAAACTGACCCCGTCTCCGGGTCACAATTTCACATTGAATTATATAAGGAAAAGTGGAAACGACTTCTACTCTTGAACCGTTAAAGGGAATTCGACCAAACTGGATAGGAATGGTCCCTGGGTGGTCCCCTACTAAATTTGTTTAAATGATTCAGATTGGTTGCATAAGTAGGTCACGGGGTCAAAAAATAGATTTTAAAAATGCAACTTTCAAAAATCTCCTTGTCTGAAACTACAAGGTCAAGAGCTTTCATATTTAGTATATGGCATCATCTAGAGGTCCTCTACCAAAGTTGTTCAAATTAAGTCCCTTGGCTTAAAATTGAACTTGACCAAACGTAGGTCACGGGGTTAAAAATTAGGTTTTCAAAATGCAATTTTCAAAAATCTTCTTGTCTGAAACTACAAGGCCCAGAGCGTTATTTAATGTATAACATCACCTGGTGGTCCTCTACCAATATTTGGTGGACAACGTTAGTAATCCTCTGTAAATGGCTCAAATATGACCTTTTATCTTTTCCTCATGTGAGTGACCTAGGGCCCTTTGGGCCCTCTTGTTTTATACATTGCAGGAGGCCATACTGATAACGATGTCGGCGTTCAAACCAAAACTCTTCAGACGACAAACACAGCAGCCATCACTTGATTCCTGACCCTGGAATTTCTGTTTGTGATGCGAACAAATGAAATATTTAGTGTTCATATCAATAAAATGTATTATTGGAAAACGTGTCCTTGATTTGTTTAACTTTATAATAAATAATAAAGTGGTTTTTTGGCTTAAAATATGCCGGGACAGTGCAAAACATCAAACCATTACAACATTAAACTGTACATGTACCTCTTGAGAGCAGACATACCGCTAAAGTCGATACTTGCTATTTTATAAGCAGAGTTGTTAGGCTTTAGGAGTAAACCTGAGAAATGTAAAGCCACTTTATTGACTATTGATCAATTTGAGAATACATAGACTGGAATATTGAATAACAACAACAATACTACTACTAATGATAATAATTATAATAAGTTATATATTAATAATAATCATATACATAAAATGATGAATAAAAAATACATCTCACACAACAAGAGATGTTTTAAAATGCACTGTATTTGTTTAATGTGTATTTCACACTTCCGTGCACACCATGTAGACTTTCTGTAAGTTAACGTAAATGTTTTCATTATTCAGATAACATTTATATCTCCTACAAATCATGTTTAAAATAGAAGAAATTATGTTTTTGCAAACTGCACTGGAAGACATAATCTGATTTGCTTTATAAAAGAAATGTAAGTAGAAACGGAGTTAAGGTCACAAATATGTGGCTTAGTAATACGCCATCAAAATGGAAATAATAGAACACTACTTTTTAAGCTTTTAAAATTTTTTGAAAGATTATTAACATGTAACATATATTTTATTACAATTTACCTTTCACAGTAATACGATGTATGGTCTTTATAAATAATAAATACACTAATTTCTGTTAATTACATGTTCAAACTTACGTGCAAGAAATGCTTACTTTCCCATCATTTATAAGTATGGAAAATGGAAGTCTATACAAGAGAATGCTACCCTAATATATTTAATAAACAATCTAGAAACATAATTATTTGTAATTAAACATCAACATGTGATGGTAAGCCGAAAGTACAAGGCTTCTACTTTCGGTTTGCCATGACATGTTTATGATATTTTTTATTACAAATAATTGTATTTGTATATACTCAATATGTTTAGTGTTCCACTTTATAACAGTTACTTGTTATGCTAGTCGAGCAAGCAAGTAAATGGAAACTAATCTAAACGCACCGTACTAGTCACATACTCCTCACAGCGGTTACGTCACGCTTTGCTACTATAACCACTGCCAACACGAAAATCACGTGACGATGGTCTATCACGTGATTTATCAAAACTTCGGCCGTTTTTTACTACACACACGGTGTCACAGTGAATATATCTTCCGTAATATTTACATTTTTTATAACATATATTTCTTTACTTTCTTGTTCATAAAGCATAATAATTTAATGAAAGAAAACTAAAATCGTATTAAGTATTCTGTTTTAAAAATAAAAGTGAAAAAAATCCGCATCTCTGGAGCCGGATTTACTTGTAGTGGCAGTGGTTACTGTACTGATCAGGGGAAGTAACCGCTGAGGGGAGTTTGTACTAGTCAATGTTTGAGTTGTAGATACTGGACATGTTTAACACACACATTCAATTTAGGCCTAAATTAAAATTGAGTTTGTTTGCCCTTTACCGACCGACCCGAAAATATCCCGCCGACTCAAAAAAATTTATTGGAAAAAAGTATTGTTATTTTTTTATTGCTCACGACCGTTCATCGTATTACTTTGTACAGTATATCTACTGAGACAATTGCAGAAAAAGTTGTAAGAAACTTGGAAATCAATGCTATTTCTAGACAGTTATTGTGTTTACTAGTCATTCTTGTATTGGATAAATTTATAAACTATATCGACCTTTATGTCGGATCTTTTAATTACGAATCAAGTACAAGTTAACTTCTCTGTTTGGATCGTTTTTGGTGATATATAGTATAGTAGTCTTAAGGACTAAATACATCCTTTTTTCCATTTTCTGTCACTCTGTTTTTGGATATAAAATATTTTGCTTTTAAGGCATTATTGAGTTCTTTGGCTTAGTTTAAAAAAACATTTACTTAGTCTACATTTTAAAATACTGTATTGAACTTTATGATCAACAAAAAAAGATATGTTCAAGTTTCAATGTTTTTTTTAATTTTAATTTTCATCAAAAACCACAGCAAACGTCACATACAAAGTAAAAAAAAAACTCTAAATTTTTCGCGCGCTCGCTACGCTCGCGCCTTTTGGGGAATCATTTCAGCATTTAGTATTAAAAACATTGATTTAGGAATATCAAAAACTAGAAAATCGAACAAGCAAACACATCAGAATCAACGTTTGCAAGTATGATTGTACATGTGCACGCAACATATGTCATTTTATCTTCTTTATTTAAATGAAATTGCCAAAAATGGTTGTTTTGTTGTTGAACGGTACGCAGTACGCGATGCCAAAACATTGCAGTAGGCAATACACAAGGCAGAAATATGGCGGCAAGCAGTACGCAAAGGGGTGTCACCCTCATGGAAATGGATTGTGCATGAATTATCTTTCAGGTTTAGGATTCCAGATCAAGTATATTGTAACAAAAGTCAGAAAAACAACAACTTTTTGTTTAAAACATTCATTATGCAAAAAAGTAAATGCCTAACCTCCCCTTTTACACATACCTAGGACTGTCTTGCACTCTCGAGTAAATGATGAGATGTAAATGTGAATGAAAACCAACAACCAAATATGCAACAAAATACATAATATGTTTAGTAAGCTTTCTTCATATAAACACCAAATATTTAGATCTACAAGCATGCAAGAAGCTAGCACATCGTGGTGTAACATTTAGGCGTTTGATTACTACTGTGTGCCAGTGTAAACGTGAAAACATGCATAAGCTATATACCGAAGAAAGAAAAAATAAAATATGCTACACAGAGAATATATAAAAGTACAAGTTTTATACATTTTAACGTGCTATGTGCATCTTATGTATTTAATGGTTAAAGTAACATGTTGAAATAATGTTATATTTAATCAAAAAAAATACAATTTAATTATATATTACAAACATGTACAAACAATTTGTTTTGCCGGATCTTTCTTTTTGAGGGATAATGCTTGAAAAAAAAAAACATTTTTCCAACCGACCGACCCAACCCAAACATTTAGGGTCAGTAAAGGGCAAACAAAGTATTTTTAATTTAGGCATTAGGTAGTTTTATCTTAGATTTGAACAAATCTAAATAAAGTTTTTTAACATTCGTTTTTAAAGATGTTATGCCTGTATCTTTTGACCAGATACTTAAGAAGTGAATCCAACTCCTGTAAATATTATAAACTGCCAAATGTAGTTATCCATGCATGTTAAAATATAACAGAAAATTGGCTTTGTTGAAAAAGTGTAGCCCGCCAATTCTGCTTTGATCGATTGAAGACCGATTACGTTGAAACAAATAGTTAGCTGGACTGCAATCGATACGTTCACCTAACTCCGAGGCTGAGAGGTAACTCTAAAGACTGCGGTACAAAATGTTTGCTTTTTTGTTTTATTGTTCCTATTTTTGTCCAAAACACATTTTTACATGTAATTATTCCATTCCTTTAGTCATGTTAATTCATTTTATATTAAACTGATAAAAAGGAAAGCCCTCAGGAAGCAAAGCCTGCACGAGAAAACAACAGCATCGGTTTTATTGAAGCTGTTCATCAGTAGAAATGAATGATGCCACACTACTGACGCCCCCTAGCGCATGAGCGGAACTCCATTTTCAAATGTTAACAACATACATGGACACTCCATGATCCCTGAGGACCAGAAAAAATATGACTACACAAATCTAAGATAAAACTACCTAAGTTGAATGTGTGTGTTAAACATGTCGATTACTTAACAAAATGCAAAATTTGTGACCAATTATAATAGTACATGTATAAAGATACAGACCTAGCATCTTAAATAGCAATCTAATCCGTAAGAATCTACATTCACTAAAATAACGACATAACCCAGATAATGTGCGTTGCTTGAATAGTTATGAAGGGAGTCGTGGTGCCCCCAGTGAATCCCGGACCCATGCTTGCTTATACTGCGGACACACTGTCAGACTGGCCTGAAGGCTGAGGGATGGTTTGCAACACTTCATCACACCTTCAACATCATAAGAACATATGCTGATTTACATTTTATCCCTGCCCATCAATCATTGTGATGGTAAAAGAAAGATTATTGCTAAAGGTTTAATACAAGCCAAACTTAGTTTTTGCATTAAATATTAAATATATTACTTAAAACATTTAAAGAAATAAATATTCATTTTTCAATTATACCCTTCACATGTTTACTACATCCTGTGCACAGGGTCTTTAGGCGCAGTGTTTACAGAGAGTCCCTACCCTGACACCTATGACCTCACCATTGGCACGTCAGAGCGTGGACAAGATATTGACTCATTTTCACCGGAAAACACAGACTTCAAGTAGGACACAATAATTTTAACTGTCGTTACAACTACTATGGAAATATTGTGACTGGCTTTTGTCCGTGGTCTGCATCGTGTCGTCCTGTTGTCAACATTTTTACGTAAACATTTTCTCTGCAACCAATTATAGGATTTTGACCACACTTTACAGGAAAGATATGCTTGTGGTCCCCTACTAAGTTCTTTAATTGGTTCCAGTTGGTTGCATACAGTGTAAGTAGGTCACAGGGTCAGAAAAAACTGCAATTTTCACAAATTCTCTTGTCTAAAACTACAAAGCCCGGAGCTTTTATATTTGATACATGTTAATGTTATAACATCATCCAGAGGACCACGTAATTGGTAAAATTATGACCCTAAAATAAAAAATGTACTCACCCTTGGGGTTACAACTTTACATTTAATAATATAGTAAACTCTTCAACCGCCTTCTCATTCTAAACTGCTTGGTCCAATTTGATAAATCTACTCAGGAATCATCCTTTCTTGACCATCTATGAAATTTGTTTAAATAGTTCCAGTAAATTGAAAAAGAATGTCACGGAGTCATGTTTAATGAATAAATTGTAAAAATGTCTTGTGTGAAACCACCCAAAGCTTTTATATTTGGTATATAAGATCAGTTAGAGGTCCTTTACCAAAGTTGTTGAAACCAAGTTTGTGTGGTCAAATTTTTGCTGCCCTTGTGTTAACAATTTTACATTTCATATTATTATATAGGAAAAGAAGAGCTTGACTTTACCAAAATGTGTAAGTAGCTCTAAAAATAAACATCAACCGTAGCTTGTATGGTGTTTCTAGTTATCTACAGTGGGTTCAGTAGGGCCTTAGCACTTGTGTTCGCGAACGACCGTGAACGTTCGAAAACCTTTGTGACTAAACGCACCGTTTGCTGCAAATGTTAGCTAACAGTCACGAACGCTTTTGAATTTGAACGTCCTCTGCAAATGGGTCGTTCAATTGACCAATTCGCTTGACGAACTGTGTTTGGCTTATGTTTGTGTTTTCGCTGACTAAAGTATACACATGATGCACTTTTTATCTTAAAGACTTTTTCAAATAGTGACTGTATGTTTTCTGTTGATGATTGTACATGCTCATGTAGTTAGGACATCATATAGACTTTGATAGTGTCAGTGCAGATTGATGCAATATAGATTTTCTTCGGGTCAGGACAGTATGTCAGACTGTAAGGGCTGTAGATCCCATCATCCTTCCCCACCAGTGTGGACATTGTGTTGGTGGATGGCTGGAGCAGCACAAGGCTGTTGTTCCTGCCGCTGCACACCAAGATCTGGTCCTCCGTCACTGCAGTGATGCCACGTGGGTAATCCAGCAGAGGGCTGGTGAATGTCTGGAGGAGGTTGAGCTGGTCATCTACCTTTGTGATCATGTTTGTACCATGGTCTGATATAAACACTGATCCACCTGGTGTTGTGCACATGAAGGCTGGATAATTAAAGTGCTAGGATTTCCCTGACTTATCAAACTGGTGAAGAACCTTTCCATCCATTGATATCACTTCTAGCCAAGGTTGACTGCCATAGGACACCACAAGAGAGTTCCTGCTGGATGTTAGTCCATATATGGTTCCACTCACAGTCAGCTCTCTACCATTGGTCATTGTCTTGTCCTTCACCTTGATCATCTGGATCTTCTTATATCCCACTTTCACTGCTGCTGTGTTCCTGTCAGTCAGATACATTCTCCATGACTCATCATGTAGCTGTACTTCAGACACCACCTTCCCCTTCAGGCAGTCCAGCAGCTGCACACACCGCTTAGTGTAGTTGGACACCAGCAGCATGTCTGGAGACACAACTGCCAGGCCCTCGATGTGACACATCCCTCCAGGCAACTGTATGTCCAGCTGTCTCTTCAGTCTGACCTCGGTCTGGTCTGTGGACGCAGCACTTGATGTTGATGCTGGAGTGGGTGGGGGGAGGCCTGTACAAATAAGCAATGTGACTTGACATTGAGTTAAACATATTTATTTCATTTATTTATATTTACATTCAACAGGCATTTTGATAAGGAAAACGATTGCGTTCATGAGCCTGTAATTACAAAGCCTCATCACTGGCGTAGACTTTTCATAACATTCTACATTGTGAACT
>Ga0224511_10001473_pt1 | contig 14313 bp, 10 predicted proteins | sample SF_May12_sed_USG_2_FD_169988 | JGI IMG/M metagenome (GOLD analysis project Ga0224511, IMG submission 169988) | Sediment microbial communities from San Francisco Bay, California, United States - SF_May12_sed_USGS_8_1 | ecosystem: Environmental > Aquatic > Marine > Sediment | place: USA...
ATAATGTCATCCCACAACACCATGACAACGGGAGGTCAAGTAAAACCCGCGTCGTTATCGCTGATGGCATTCTTTATAGCACTGAACGATTTAGGTCTTTCATCCACCTTTCACTTTTCCCTTTGACATTGACCTAGTTTTCTGGCTTGAGTAACAGAATTTATTAATATAGGTAAGGGGAATCTCTGGGAAGGAATTAGTATAGACTATAGAGAATGACAAGATTAGTTACAGTGCAACTAATAACTGGCAACATGTGATGGTCTCTGCAGATAATCCGTATTTCTTTTCTTTCCTATTTTGCATGCGCCCTTCACCTTCATGGTAACACTGATGAGTTAGATACTTGTTTTTTCACCAATCTTGAAGCACCAGGATAAGGTCAGTATCAATGCTCTACCTCATAGTGAGGCTTGTTGTCTGACCTAAGGTTGTGAGGAGCTCACATTCACAATGGGAGCCTGTCGCGATTGGGGTTAGAGCCACAGTTCTTATGATTGCGAGACCGTCGCTTAACCACCATCCCAAATAGTCTGTGGCTCAAAGTAATATGTTAGAGAAGGATTTAAATGGTCTGGCATGGAATCTATTTAGAGAGTTTGAAGCGAGGTCAGCCATGCATCAAGCATGCATATCATCATACAGGTTAATAATATGGATTTAGTTCCATACATTATATTATGTGAAATGGTAGGTCAGATATTACGCTTTTAGGATAAGTAATAGTTAGCTGGCTGTTGCCCTGCCACAAAGTTAAGGCACTAGACATCAATTTCTCAGATCCACTTGGGAGTTTTTGGCGCCTCTAATAATGTGCTAAGAGTTGTCTTCTCTTAGAAAATGTGGTTTGACATTTTTCAGACAGATCACGCGATGGCCTAGCAACTTTTCTCTAGTTTCAAATGCAGATATTTTCATCTAAACTATTTCAGTCAACATTTTTGGGTTTTTCTACTGTTACTTCTGCAAAGGTAACATTCATTTGACGAAAATGCCTGATATTCATGTAACAAGCTTTCCCTGACAAGTAAGACTGTTTAACGAGTGCATGCACACCCACCTTTGTCATAAGCACAACTGTGTTCAGAGCGATGATTGTCATGATAAGGAAATCAAATGGTGTGGAGTTGACAAGGGTCCAGACGCGATACTGCATACTGGCTTGATTCCTTGGCACATAACGATCTAGGGGCGCAGCATTCACCACAAAATCTATACACTGTTTCTGTAAACAATAGAAATGAAACAGCATAAATAACTGACAATTTGGTCGAAGCGGTGGGTCGGTTGAACGGACAGTTAGTCAGTCAGTTGGTCAGACAGTTAGTCAGTGTCGGTCGGTCGGTCAGTTAGTCAGTCAGTCGGACGGGCGGTCGGTCGGTCAGTCCGACAGTCAGTCAGTCAGTCAGCCAACATAAGATTATGATATGACATAAATCAGTTTATGCCTCTATAGTACAGTAAATTATCAGTGACTAGTAGCTTAGTTGTAGTATTCGAAAGTGTTCAGTCGTTCAAATGTCCTCACCTGATTTTTGTCCAGATTCTGGTCATCGAGTTCGGCTTCGCCTTGCTCTTGGAAAGTAATGATAATCAACGCCACGAAAATGTTAACAAAGAAGAATGGGAATATGATGAAGAAGATAACATAATAAATAGCCATTCCTGGCCGAGAGCCGGGCTGGGGGCCCTGATCCACCGCTGTAGACTCCATGGAGTTAACCAGTACTCTGCAAAGATGAGATAAGATCATCTTGTTTGAATGACATCATTAAGCAAATGACTTGTTTTCAGAATAGTCCATGATTCGCCCCAGAGAGTTGATACTCTATGGATAGGGCCTCTTTCGTTTAATGTCACAATCCATATTCGACAAGGGAGAAAGGAGAAAACACAATTGTTGGCGCACAAACTTGGAATTGAACCTGGGTCGCCTGGTCAAAAATCAAATGCGGTACCCACTAAGCGACTAGTTCTCCCTTACTAATAGAAGTAGGTGCCGCCTCTGCCATGAAAGGCTTTAAGCCGGTTGATTCCTGGGACTGCATTATTTGATTTGGGTTGATGCTCTCGTTACAAGGCTCGAAGGAGGTCTACAGTCAGCGTTGAGAGATTTTGAGGGAAGATTAAATGCTCCGGACAATCTAATAGATTGGAAAATTTTTGAAGTGCTTATACAACTGTGACTGTTCAGAATTTTATATTATTTTTGGCGGGTGATAACAGAACAGGAAAGACTGTTACGAGTCAAAAACGTTAGCTTTCTTTTGACTGGGTGTATTATGATGCTCCATAGATAAAGTTCTTTGTGGGTGGTCCATGGTGTGCCCCACAGAGAGGGTTACTCTATGGGCGGCCCATGTCTGCTCAAGGGTACGGCCCATTATTTGACTGCGCGACTCAAATATAAAATCAATTAAAATAAATATGAAGCCCCACCTACCCTCGGCAGAACTAAGACTTACGTGGGCCAGCCTTCACCGGTAGTGACTGTGAATAATGTCAGCCAGCCGAGAATTACGTTATCATATGTGAAATCTTGTTTCGACCATTCTCGTTTCGCCACTGTTGGTATGGGTACTCCCGGCTCATAATGGAAGTACTCTCCACTGCAAGAGATAGGAAATTAGGTGCATAAAATCAATGAGTGAATGATATGATTTATTCCAACCATTGTCTGTCCGTGGTTGGACCTAGGCCTTCCCCCTTGATGTCCATAGGTTGTGTGGTGCCATTGAGGGGGAGATTGAGCCATTATCTGCCATGTTGGCTCAGGACCGGTTGGCAGAGTGTGATCAGCCAGGGAAAAATCCCTTGAAATACTTCGCCACAGTCAGAAATTGAACCTGGGCCATGAAGAGGACAGCCAGTGAGATACATTCATTCTCCCACTGAGCTATCATGACCCGGGCCATGGGGAGGACAGACAGTGAGATACATTCATTCTCCCACTGAGCTATCATGACCAACTGGTATGATACTTGGGCAGATAACTGGTATTATAAATGTCGCAGAGTGCTGTACAAAGGTGAAAAGATGGTGAATAGTGGATAATTTGCAGGGGCTGGGATCAGAGACACCTAGTTAGATACGCAAATGCAGGCGTGTAAGCCGGAACTTTTACTTTGCTTTGCAAGCTGCATATTGTTATGGCACACCATACTATCCTATATTTGCTACCAGAGAATTTATAGTCACAATAGTACACAAAAGCAGCTTAGTGACAAGTGTAACTGGTATAGGCACTGATAATCATTGAGGTACTGGAACAGCTCAATGGCAAAGTGCTGGGATAGTTAGGGATTCTTAACTTAAAGCAAAAACAAACCTCACTGTGAGATGGTGCATTGACACTTGTGTTGCTCCATGCTTAGCCGTAATTGGAGAAAAAAACCAAAGATCTATAACTCAGCAGCTTCACCACATCAATAAAAGTGTCATACGAGAAGAAAAGGTGCAAAGAGAGTGAAAGTACTCTTGGAAACTTTTTATATGATGATACATACTGGCAATCTTCCTCAAAGACTTTAGAGATATCCGTGCAGTAGAAGAATTTCCCTTTGAATAGCTGGACTCCGATGACAGCGAAGATAAATTGGAAGAGGGTATAAACGATAAGAATGTTAATCACGTTTTTCAGTGAGTTTACCACACAGTCAAACACCGCCTAAAACACATACAAATCATCGAATACAAATCATCGAATACAAATCATCGAATACAAATCATCGAATACAAATCATCGAATACAAATAATCAAATACAAATAATCATCACAACAAATAGGGAAATGTACCCAGGATTCATGGTGATATAACCTACTCCTAGAGTGTACCAGGTGTCACGATGCATGGTACGATGGTCACTAAGTCTGCTACACACTGGGCAGGCTTAAAGTTTCTTTTGTGATACTTGACACTCGGCATAAAACGCCAGACTTACGAAGTAGAAAATAAACAAAACTGCCATTGAGAGAGAATCTTATCTCAGTTTTATATGAGATCTTTGCTTTAAATTCAATACCAAAATGAAAGAATTGCAGTTTTTGAACCAATCACGGTAATTAGGATGCACAAAGGTAACAGGTGGCATTGTCTTTACACTACTCAATGTCGAGCTTAAGGTGGCCTAGTTGACTAAACTTGTTAAAACCAGGGTGTGAATGGAAGTTCATAGCTACTAGTACTATACTTACTAAGTTACTACTAGCTAGTATTAGTAAGCAGCTGTTTCAGTCGAGTACTTACAAACTTTATAACCATTGAATGCAGCTAGGTGAGGCAGTTATTGAGAGAATAAGAGTATTGAATGCATTTTAATGGTAACTGATACTGATTTTGTTACTGACTCTTCATGAGGTAATCGCTACCATTTTTGTGCCACGAAATGGAACGAGTAGTGGTAAAAGTGCCGAATTGTGTTTGATATTTCCATTCCTGACACTTGGCTATCTCAAGGCCCAGTGTGTACCAGGCTTAGCAGTATGATGACTATGGCATGGGGAAATCATCGCATACAAATCATCTCAACAAATGGGGAATATTAACCAGGTCACTCTGCTTTATGATGGCATGGCCTAGTGTGCACCAGATTTTTAGTGGTATGATAGTGCGACTCAGGTGTCCTATAAGCGAAACGACATCATGGTAGTTTGCCCCAGTCTGTATCATAACTATGGGGATAACTGATCTGCACAAGAAACTGCACCCTAGCTGCCCTCCCACCAGAGGAACATGAATATGGCTGCACTCTTCATACATGATATATATAGAGCTTAATGGTTATAAACCCTATGAGTTGGGGAGAGAATCCAATACCTTGAGTTTCGGCACTCTCTTGATTGTTTTCAGAGGTCTCAGTACTCTGAGCACTCTCAGTGATTTGATAGTGTTCAGATTGCTCCCCACTTGACTGTTGGAACTCGTGTCACTACAACCAGATGTGAGAGGTCAAACTGTGAGCAGTCGTAATGATTTATAGAGTCGTGGACCAAATCATCCTTCTTAACTGAAGTAGACATTTGGGTTGATCTAAACCCGTGGGTACTCAAAACAAAATTCTCCCTTGGTGAGGAGTGATTGACCAATGTATATTGTGTCTTTTATTTCTATGAATACTGCAATAGATTGGTAACTAACAGTGAAAAGTGTCACTACGTTGCAATCGGTACAATAGTAACAAGAGTTGTCTTTCCTTGGTGTCAATGAGAAGAAAACTCTTCAATGAGTTGACCGTGCGTGGGTGAAAAAAATTTTCACGTCAATAAAACTGATTTGTGATAATGATATACTAACTCAATGTTACTGTTTTCAAGGTCCTATGCTCATTACCCGATGCATACATTGGTATCAATGACTGTTTCTGTACAGGGCCGCACGGAATGTCTACTACAGCATCAGAGAATCAGATGGCCCACTTACGACCTCGACTAAAAAATGTGAATCAACCCAGGCAACTAGTGGCGGCAAACGTAATTAGGTTAACGCTTCATCCAGACTGAATTAAGAAGTGCTTAAACCCGGCTAGTGAATTGTGATCGGTGATGACTGAGTCCTTAAACTGTGATTGATAACAAACCCCGTTCCACTGGAATCGCTACAACACCACAAGAAATAATGAGTTAGGATGATAGCGAAGTTTCAGACAAAGAATTTTGGTATATAAAATAGATTTTATGTGTGCGTGTACGCAAGACATTCACATAATAACGGTTTGCTAAAGGCTCTGTAATCATAAAATCTACGCAATATAGCAAACGGTGATCCAACCAAAGCTGGCTAACAAGAAATCATGTTGTCTTCTAGTAACCCATACAGTGCACAAATGTGATCTCGCACAGCGACTGTCCGTCATCCATGGGGCGCACAATGCCAACCTAACACCAAAATATTACGACCATGGTTGATGGACAGTTTAACACTAAATAAGCTGCATTTTATAATAGTGAGTCAGTTGGTGTCACGTAGTGTTTGGTGACCTATCCGCAACTGTACGCTAAAGTAAACTACACATATCTAATCCATCACATACATTGAGCCAGCATCTATAGTAACCTCAGTGGAGGTTTTCAGAAGGCGGATTCAACTCAACAAACCAGTAGTGTCAATCAAATATTTTTCATAGAAAAGGAAAAAAATGCTGGCAGACAATGATGCGGGTTATGGGCAGCTGTGATGTGAGAATGATAATAGGTTAACTAGCAATCATGCCTACCTTCCTTCCCCAGTGTCCCTATACCAGACAACATTTATTAGGTTACACTGGCACATGAGATGTGTAAAGCCGCATAGGGGCTCTATCTTAGAGCCCTGTAAGGACTCTAGCTTAGCGTCTCACGGAGGCATACCTAGAGACTTAAAGTCCATGTGTGACTTAAGTTAGAGCCCACTATAGTCTCACAATGGCTTTCGGTCTCTTGGTATGCACCATGCGCATAGTATGGTAGGGTATTGAATGACGTAAATGATTTGTTTCTAAACGCGTGAGATAACTATTGGCTTTGTAACCGAAAATTGGATACGAGCAGCATGAATTGGACAGCAACCTCTGATGCACTTAGACCACGCATTGGTAAACTAATCACCAAGTGAGCTGATAAGGTGCTCAAATACACAACTCAGTGATTGGGGGTTATAAGGTATATCACTTTAGCTACCGCATTCTCTACTACTGGCCAATGGACGATTGGTCTGAATAATTAGGTCAGAAATTAGGAATAAACTCACGAGAAAGCGAAGCCGACGAGGGCACATGCAACCACTGTTGCATCTATAATATTCCAGAGATCTCGACAGTAAGAGCCTGGATGTAAAATCACTCCCTGGTCGATAACCTAGAAAATAAGGATAAACATTACAATTAGACAAGGCACTCAGTCAATTTGTCCATTATCACATCAAGAAACAAGACAAGTATAGCATATTCTACTTTAGATACAGTTGGTGCATTTTAATTACCCAGTTTAGTTCATATGGTAGCTGAATTATAGCTCAATAGGTATTGGCTAGTAGCGTGAAGGGAAGGATTAACAATAAACCCTGGGAAGCCCTTTTGGAGTGTCATATGTGTGTCTTACTCGCAGAGTTGTCCTCACAAGCCATGCTAGCCGCAATATGCATTTTGTTTAAATTGCAGTGGTGGACTATTAAAATCTTTCTTCCTTTAACTTGTCAACTGGGTGAGAACTCTTAATATCTTCCATTTGGCCCCATTCTGGGTGGGGGTGTATAAACAGGTATTACGTTGACTGACCCCAACCCAGAAATACATTGACCTTCAGGCTTCAAACGGTTTGACTCATGTTCTATCATGGGTCGAGGTCATCCCTGGGGAGCTAGTGTGGCTCACACATGTGCAACTTAAACCGATTCACTCAAAAGTCAGTTTTCCTTGTGAAGTGTGCCTGGTCTTTAACCCAAAAGACGAACATAACAGTATTAGATAGCTAGTAGTTAGTTAGTAGCTAGTAGTGGGACTGCTTTATCCTTGAGCCCACACTTGGTCAGGTCGAGTTTACCTTGAGTGTAAGCTCGATGGTGAAGACTCCAGTAAAAACATAATCTATGTAGTTTAGTACATCATTACGGAACGAGACTTCATTCACCGGGTCTTCAGCAGCTAAAGCTATACTACTGGCTCCGATGACAATCATGATGAAGATGTCAAAGTATTGAAGGTTCACCACAAAATGGCAGAATACTCTTACTCTGCAGAAAGTGAAAGATTGGAGAGGTTGGTTGGTTGTTCGCATAACCCTATGATCAAGCTAATTGGTTAGAGCGTTGACCACAGCATGGTGTGAAAGACCCGGGTTCAAAACACAGCTTCTGTACAGAACTCTCTCTTTGATCGCCCAGCAGTAAATGGGTACTTGAGTCTCTTCACCCAATCCACCTCAGTTACACTGTTGTCCGTAGAAGTTAACTCTCTAGAGCCAGTTCTCCCAACAGCCGTATTATGAGCTATGAGAACAACCCCCACCTTTATACACAGAATGTGCAATATTTAGTTGAACCTGCAGGTGAGGTAAGGTACACATGTAAGTATGTCTATAGTAGATCGATATGTTGAATAACTCACGGGTTTGTAGGGCCCATGATATACATGGAACTGAATGGTAACATATCCTTGGGTCCAGGTTTATCCATGTCCGGCAGCTCATAACTAGCCTCACTAGATTCATCATCCTCTGCCAATGATGGAATCAGGAACATTAAGGCGGTGGCTTACTGGATAATATACTTTGCTCAATGGGTAGCACATAGGGCCCTGTGGATAGCCTAGTGGACTTCACAATAATTATTTTCAGGTGAGCTTTGGGCACAGGGCATATATGGCAGCACACAGGGCTTAATGGATAGCGTATTGGATTCAGAGATAACGCACTGGGCTTAGTGGATAACGCTCTGAGCAGAACGCCTTCTCATGGTACACCCCAGGGAATGCTGAGTTAATGACTGAGCATAGGTCAACTCCTGCATTACTTTTGATAATTTTTGTAGACTTAAAACTGGGGTAGAAATGGGCTTTTGTTACAAATCCTTAATCTAAATTGGATATTGTGGGTCCCAACCCCTGGTTGCCGGATTCATCATCGCATTAAACACATGACGCTATATATATCATATCTATAACCAGGCCTGAACTGGTACCCATTAAGAGCATAGGCAAATATACATATGTTTGTTATAATTATGTCTATAATGATACCTTTCTCCTTCTTCTCCTCCTTCTTTGTGTCTTTTGGTGGTTCGACCTTGACCTTAGTTTCAGCTGGTTTTGGAGGAATTGCCCCGTTAGTGGTGCTAGCGGGGTAGGTAGGTGGCGTGGATGACACCACAATATCTGGAGCACCAGGTGTCGCCCCGGCGACAGGTAGCATTGTCTTCAGCACCTCCTTTTTCTAAAAAGCAAAGTCTTAAGAGTTTTACATGATTCAGGGCATCGGTTGGATCCATTAACTAAGCTGTCATTTATTTGAATTGTGAGTGATGGGTTTGGAGTTAATCTAATGCTTTGGGAGGTAATTGGGTCAATATATTAAATCATAATAATTTTGATTGATATAGATGAAATATCTATGAAGGGGCTATGTATGACCTTTTCACTGCAATATGAAGCTGCCAGTGTAAGAGAGTTGTTTTTTCACTTATAATTACAGATAGCAGGGAGCACCACAAGTGGGTCACAACCAACACTCCATTTCATAGTGAGGCTTGATTTGGTTTTGGGCTAGGAGGTCATACTCGCCAGCTCGAAAGCTCACCATAACCAGGATTCGAAACTAGGTTCTCACAGCTGCTAACCCAGCGCTCTACCATTGAGCTATCCCAATATTCTACTATGAAGGACCTAACCAGAAAAAGCATGCGTGGCGAAAAAGCAGCTAGTGCCTATGCTGAGCCCTTTGATATGAATATATTAATCGGTAACCTTTCCAAAGATCAATAGGTTGACCTCGAGGACAGTCATGCGAAGTTATCGTGTTCCCAAAATGTCACAGCTATGAAGAGCTCTTGAATTTTGTGTACATAATGTTAAACTCCGAATTTGTTCTTAGCACGCTTCCCATATGCCGTCCGATTATTGAGATTTAGGTTGTCTAAACTTGGATAGAAGGAAAACGTAAACTTGTGTTAAATATGTAAAAATTCCTATTTAGCTTATGTTTATGACATCACTAAATCAGGTTAGACTAACTCTGTCATTTTGCGATCAGCAGTTCGTGTGACTATAGCAACCGATATGAATATAGCTAAAGACTAGCATAATGAAAAGGGCCCGAGTGTCTTACTTTAATAGCAAGCTTCGTTAATTTAAATAAAGACAAATCTTCCTAAGAATCGCTACAACATAACGAAATGCCTTTCCATTCAATCGAATTACAAACTGCGCCATGCGAGGAGAAATATATTCATATCAATGGCGGATTCAAGCTGGGACTGATGAGGAAGAAACCAGCCACTCCCCGTCACTACGCGGGATGTCAAACCAACATGGCCACTACCTCGATCAGTTAGAAACGCACAAATGGTGATTATATTTCTGGTAATAGTGGGGGAGGAGGTAGGAGTGCATTACATTCTACCATTCCCAAGCGATCAAAGACAACAGCTCCTGTTTCCGCAAGCAAGACCAGTTATGTGCAACCAAGTCGGGGTTTACCATAGACATATTACATTGTTACACATGATATATATATATATATATATATATGATTCTAGGCATGCATTAATGCAAGCCGGACTATCGGGGGTGCAACAAAGGTTGGAAGGGGGTGACAACAGTGTGGTGTTTAACCATACAGGGATTTCTTTCTTCTACAAGTTGAAGGAGAGTTGTTAATGGTGGCATGCGCAGTGGGTTGCTATGGGGTACTGCGTATAAACAAAACAGAATGAAGATGTCTTCCCATTGGCTATCAAACTGTAAATACTGCCGTTATTAGGCATAGCTTGAGGTTAAAAAAGACTCTAAGGGTTAGTGTTAGTATCCATTCTAGATATACGACCAGCAATAATTGAATCAGGAGCGTGGATTTTATTGTTCGCAGTGTATGACTCAGCCCTCATGTCCTGCGCTAGAGAAATAGAAGGAGCTCAAAGCTGCAGACACGCCTCTGACAAGCCAGCAGAGATAGCGGTGCTTGTAAACACCAAAGCATCTTAAATTATTTCCATAGTTTTAAAAAAAATTATTAGAGTTTATTAAAGATGAGAATGAGGAAAACTTCATGTAATTATGCAGAAATTCTAAAAGAAGTTTATATTTAAATTTGGGTTATATTTGGACTGCCCGCCACTATAACTGCTATCAAACTAGCTAGGGCCATCTTTTATTGCATTGACCATTAATTCAATGGAGCACAATGAAAACAAAGGCTAATCATTTGCCGCCCGATGATATATTCTCCAAATCCCTCTCCCCACGGCCTTGTTAAATTTACTGTCCCTTTGAGGTTTGAAGAATAAACCTACCGTATGCACAAAATGGCCCCGCAAAAAGGATAATAAAAGTAATTGAACTTTTACTAAGAATTCTCAGATATTTATTACATTGCAATTTTGGAGACATTTTGATTAAAAAAACATGTTTCTTCTTCTGCGCATAGAGTTATCTTCCCTTGTATCATTTAGCGTAATTGGATGACCTATTATTTAAAGGTGGGATTTTCTCACTATATTAAAGACCCTGCGCATGGATAACTCATTTTGGAGTTATTCTCTCATGCCCCAGGTCTCGAATATCTACAGTGTGCTCACAAAATGCACAGCATGCGGTCTTATTGTTGGTCATGTTATTATGCACAACGAAACTGTTACGGACAGACATGTATGTTATTACATAAAGCCTATAGTGTCTACGAAACACACAAAACAATATGATAGAGAATATAGAGGACTATCACACGATTGCCAAGCCCTGGTTCCATAGCTCCAAAAGTTTAATGTTAAGTTTGCCAACATAATTTGGGAAAACCACAGATTTTACTCAATCTACTTTCGTGATGTTTTAAAAGTCTTTTTAAAATCTGAAATCTGGGAATTAATTTTAGTTGTACCACTGTTGATGGAAAGCGATTGGAAAATAATTTAATAGAAGGCTTGATTAGAATCTGTTGGCCGTAAATACTTCAACTGAAACCTGTTTGTTATTGACTTTGTTCCATAGCTCGCAAAGCTCCAGTGTTGAGAAACCATAGATCCTTCTCAAAGCCCATTCGTAAAGTTTAAACCTACTACCCAGGTCCAATGTACCTGGATGAAGGTTTTTTGTACTATAGCTGATGGAAAATGGAAAATGGAAAAAATGGAAAATGGAAAAAATGGAAAATGATTTGATGGACAGACTTTGGTTCAAATTTTAAAAATAAAAACAACTTTTGGCGCAAACGCTTCAACCGAAATCAGCTTGGTTGTTGATTTTATTGTAGAAAGCTAATGGTTGCGTGTCGAGAGGCGCACCACCAGGTTCAGCCATTTGACACACTCATTTGATACTTTGGTTTGGAGTATTGAAATGTCTTTGCCCTGTCTTTTGGAAGCAGTTAATGAAATATCAGAGCTATAGGGCGTCGAGATCTAATAAAAATATTGCTATAAAATTTCGACTAAAAGCGTCAATTTGGCAACCTGCTTGCAGTAAGCGATCGGCCGAGGAACCAGGTATTCACAGAACGAATGCTTTAAGTAAGAGTTGGACATTTGTTCTTATGGGAGCATGTCATTAATTACCACAGCTGTTATCTGTAAGGAAAAATCACACCTAAATCTATAGGCAATCTGACAAGTGAAGCACAAATCTCACACAGGACTTAATGAGGCACCACAGTGCAAGCAGCAGAAATACACATATTTATAATCTAGAAGTTTGTGAGCGTTAGTTAATAGGCGTTTATTGGATTTGTCTTCCTACTATGGAAAACTAACGAAAAATAAAAGCTTAGCTCAGGATTGAATTTCTATGTTTAGTTCTAAGACCAGAAGTGAAAGACAGAAATGATGAGATTTCACAAAACGACAAACAGTTTATTGTGATTTCTAGTAGAAGTATCACTGTTCCCATTTTAAAGCAAGCCCATTCTTTTATAAGATTCCAATACAGCTGCATAGGTTTTGCCCGAAGGATACGGATAATTATTTGGCAGTGTAGCATGCATGTAGGGGAGGAAATACAATGAAACTCGGTTAACTCGACCTCGAAAAACTCAAAAACTTGCTTAACTCAGACCAAGTTTCATGGTCCCTACCTGGGTAATGATAATTTGCTGGACTTATCTCGAACTTTTAGTCATAACTCGAACTGAAAAACCGGGTTAGTGGCATCAAATTACTTTTTCTGTGGCTGGATGTGTTTACATTCTTGTGTAACAAGCTTAATTTCATTGTTTTCTTTTCACATGAGAAGGAAATCTCCCAAGTTTCTGAAAGCTTAGCCAGGAAATGGAATACACTAGAGCGAATTGGACTCGATATGGTGGCCACATGGCTAAAGCAAAGGGAGAGCATGACTCTTAACTCAAACTTTTTATAACTCAAACTTTGGTTGGCAGTTCCCTGCAGTTCGAGTTATCCAAGTTTCACTGTACATGTACAAATGGGGCAACACTATACTCCTTTTACATTATAATGTGCCAAGTTTAAGCGACCAAGTTAACAAAATAGGGATAAGGATAGTTCATGCAACTCGTGCGGAGCGGGTTTGTTGTAATCTTGGACCTTATGACCTTGATTTTCGTGACCTACCTTCTCTTCTTCCTCTGCAGCCTCAGCTTCTGCCTCACTTAGTTCTTGAGCATTGGCGAGATTATCAACAGCGATAGCCAAGAACACATTCAGCAGTGTGTCTGGTGTCAGGTTAAGGAGCAAATTTGATAATGCATCATGGCATGAACTATACATCGCATGCTTGTTGGCCTGCTGTTAAACCAATGCAAGTGTAATTGAACAGTCAAGTTTGAGTCTTCCCTTCAGGCAGACGATGACAGCTAACACAAATTGAATGAAAATTGAGAAGACTCACTATGAAGGAAAAGCCTAATGATACAATGCCATGCTGTATGTTACTAGACAAGACAATTGACTTGAAGTTTGCCTAAGGTTTTACAATCTGCTGCTGGTTCACCAAGCGCGTGCGTGCGCGTGTGTTAATGGGTACGCATCACCTTTGGGGCATAACTCCCTATAGCTCCCCAAGTAGCAGCCATTGGATCTCAGCTACTGATGGCTTGCTGAAGCCTAGTCGCTGAAACACAGTCAATCAGTCCCAATCATCGAGCCATTAGATCACAGTGTCTGGGGTGACTTGAAGAGGATACAGTTACCAAAGAGCACAAGAATGATGAAGTACACACAGTAAATCATTCCATTCCCACTGACTCCTCCCTTAGCTTCAATCGCATCATACATGACCTCATTCCAATCCTCGCCTGTCAGAATCTATAAAAAAAAGCTGATACTAGAGTCTCGATAAGTGACCATCATCGTGGCATGGTAGCCTATCAGGGGTTGGCCTAATTTTAATGGGATTTGATATCATTGATACGCTGGGAGAATTTTCTGGTTAAAAACAGGGCTTTCTACAGCAACCAATGCACAACCCCAACCCAAATTGATGCCTCAAGGACTACGCGCTCAAAGGTATGGCATTGCGCTAATTGAACACCTGGTTTTAGTATTTTTGACCAACACATTAGGGAGAAGCTGTTCCAAAGCTAAATGGGTTGCAAAATGGAAAATACATTGACTCTCTCTCTCTCTCTCTCTCTCTCTCTCTCTCTCTCTCTCTCTCTCTCTCCTTCTCTCCCTCTCTTCT
>Ga0224511_10001474_pt1 | contig 14310 bp, 13 predicted proteins | sample SF_May12_sed_USG_2_FD_169988 | JGI IMG/M metagenome (GOLD analysis project Ga0224511, IMG submission 169988) | Sediment microbial communities from San Francisco Bay, California, United States - SF_May12_sed_USGS_8_1 | ecosystem: Environmental > Aquatic > Marine > Sediment | place: USA...
CAATATTCGTTGCATTAAAAACACTTAAACTGGCAGCGCGTTGCATATCAAGGTTGTCCATGTTTTCCTTTACATGTCATTATAAAACCTAACATTTTATACAAGTTTTATACTTAGATCCCGTTTAACTATTGGGTTGTTCCAACATGCCGGGTGTCACCTACCGAGATTATCGTGACATTAATATGTTAGAAATATGTGTGCAATAAATATTAATTTACTAATGAACCAATCTATTTGTCGTTCAAAGGATTTCTGACGGATACCGGTAAGAATCTTTTTTTATGATTATATCATTTAATTATTATGAAATAACTAAGTATCGTTTTTTTCATATATTTTAACTGCAGGGCTATCTGGTATTTTAAAACAATCAAAATGAAACTCATGATATAAAACATTGAAATTATTATATTGACATTCAACATGCGTTTTGATAAGGAAAACGATTGCGTTCAAAACCTTAATAATGCAATGCCTCATTACCGACGTATATATTTAATAACATTCTATTTTGTGAAATTTTGATTATTGAAAACACTATATGTAAGCTTTCACGATATAGCCTCATCACCGACTACATAACAGCGGGTGAATACATTACAGATGGGTGCGTTGATGCCCAGCCCAATTGTGATTTTATGGACACCCATTACCACATGTGTCTGGATGTTGAAAACGCACGTGTCCATTGCAAACAATTCTGCCAACTCTGTGATATAGGTACAATATACACATTTTAATTAATGTATATGTTTTAATTGTAATTTGAAAACGACGCTTACACATTTTAATTAAATTATGTTTTAACTTTAATTTGAAAACGATGCTTACGTTGTCTGCGCGTTATATGTACACATGTGTACATAGACGATACGAAAACGCTCTAATATATTGTACTAAGGCAATAAAATTGAAATAATGTTCGTTTTAATTAATTGTTGGTAGAAATGTACTTAAGTACTATATTTATATCATTAATTTTATTTTATACACACATGGATGACGTGTTCTGACTAAAACTTATTTAAATTCATTCAGTTGACGGCGCCTGGTCAGACTGGAGCGCGTGGAGTGTGTGTGACGCCACATGCGGACAAGGGGACGCTACTCGAACTCGCACTTGTACAAATCCGGCCCCGGCACACGGTGGTCACGATTGTAACGGAACGACCACACAACGCACGTCGTGCCTGTTGCAGAAATGTCCTGGTACTGCTGCGTTAAGTGTTGTATAGTTTAACTTTGTATAGTTTAACTACAAAAGACAATCCATAGTTCCGCAAAACTTCAATCTCCTCCAATTTCTGTACTTGTCCTTTGTTCGTGTAATAAAGTTAATCACAATAAAGGAAGTACGCTTTCTGTTGTTTTGCTAGGTTTAATTTTCACCGGACAATCATAACTCTAATCCAATGAATTAAAAAGGACCATTTATTGTTACAAATGATCATGATTGGCAGATTGGGAACCGACCATTGAATAAAGCCAACATGTTTTATAACTGTCATCAAATTGAATTGAAATTGTGGTGCCTTATACATCGCTTCATGCATTTGCCTTTATTTTCGTTGGAATACATATTAAACTACAAGTCTAAACGCATCTTAGACCGATGGCAGAAATGTTCCGGTAGTGTTGCTTTTTTTTTTGCTTTTTTTGTTTGGATACAAAACATGTAGTCGATAAGGCATGTTATTACGAGTACATATTGCAAAACAATCAGCAGCACACGTCTAGACTAGCAAATCAGAATTCAACCTCGTTTTAGTGGAAAGAACAATAAATAAAGGTAGACAGGTAGACAGATGATTCTTCTGATGCAAAAATCCTTCTATATTGATGCATTTTTTCCCCTTTTAGAGCAGTGTGCCAGCGGCTGGCTACAAACTGGCAGTACATGCTACCACTTCAGCCATGAAATAGAAAACTGGCCGGCCGCCGAGGTATATGTTGTGATACTAAATGTTTCCGCTTCTTCTCATTTTAATTTAACTTACTACAATTGATGTTTTGTGCCTGTGTGGCGGCTGTTAAATGTCGCCTTAGCGGTGTTGCAGGATATGCTTTCTGAGGACGTTTCCATTTAAGCAGATTAATTGAACAAATAACAGTTTTTTTTACCTATAGCCATCACTTACCAAGTATTTCCTTGTTTCATTTATAAGTGTTTGATGAATAATCAATGGTTATCAATAATTAATAATAAATCATGTATTGTTTGTTGTTTGCATTTGAAAATACAGGGGGTGTCAATGTAGGGGCATTTTGTCCAGCTCCATTTTCTCCATTATTGTGAAGAAAAATGACTGTTGGGTAAGTTTCAGTGTTGTACACAAGTAAAAGGACCAAAAAATTTCAAATGCAAACTACCCAAAAGTCAATACTGAATACTCGAGGCCAACACAAGTCAGGGACTACAGTATATGAACTTAAACAAAGAGTAATGAATAATAACTAGCCTGCCAAACAAGTAACATGTGCAATCATATCTATCCGCAGCTCATATGTCGTACATTTGGCGGAAACCTGGCAGAAGTACGGACCCAGGCTGAGTTAAACCTCATCACACAACGTGTCACACAGGGCAGACGTGAGTTCACTTTCCAAAGATACTTGATCATCTCAAACGGACGGTGTACCATCAAGCCAAAAATTATGTACATTTATGTGAATAAATATTAATCTCAATAATCATCTAGAAGACAAAAAGTAAGTGATCCGTTTACACAACCTTAGACCTCAAATGCGTAATAGTAGAGATATTTATTTTTAATATAAAATATTATTTCGGTTCCCATCCGAATAATCCGGATCCGGGGTTTTAGTAGCCATCTATATCAAAATGTAGTCAACATTTTAATCGGTACATATTGTGTATACATTTTGACGTATTTTTCAAACTGGTTCGGTGTTATATGTGTTATTATTTCATTTTGTTTCACGATAAAATATAATTTTATTGATATTTTTACCAAAACAAGTTCATAACAAGATCCTACACACGCCTTTTAAGCACCTATAGTATTGTATTTCACTTTCACCAGTTTAATTGCACCAGGGACGTAAACGACGCTAATCTTATATGTATGAGAACGACTTACCAATGCACTATGTAGCTTGGTGATCATCTTGATTTTGTTGTTAACTAGTATGCATCGTCTAAATGTTGATTGGTTCTGACCAGTCGATTTATTACCTTTGCTTATTTGCGTGTCCGGATATCATTGTATGGTACGCAAGAGCGTTTTGCCAACGGTTCAAATGTTATGGCTGTAACTATGTCATTATGTTTTCAATTGAATGTATTACATTTTACCTTGGCATTTGATTTGTTCGCCTGTCTAGTTCAATTATTAGACATTCTTTTTCTGGTTATTCTACAAGATAAATATTTGATATTGATATGATAGCCTGCCAATGGCAATTTCTTTCCCGATATATAATATTGAAATGGTAGTATCAACAATTTCCCTTACACGAAAAGTAAAGAAGCAGTGTAAACGACCTTTCATGGTTTGCGACAGAACGTGTATATCAACAGAAAAATAAAACAAGTTCGATATATAATATGTTCCGCCATTTTAACATACAAGTACCTCTGGTTAATTTTATTTATTCAATTACAGGCATAACGATTACAATCACAATTATCAAACATCACAATAATTATATATTCTTATGTATTATATGCGCTAGCCGATACATTAATTTGATTTTGTATGTGTATTATCCAGTAACATGTCCTCAAAATGATCCGCATAAGATAGTATTTTCATGAGAAATGAAGACTATAAGCCACTGGCTAAAATTTTAATGTTTAAATTGTGATATGTTTACATAAGTATATTCTTATGTAGACTTCTACTGTAAATCCTGAAAGTCTCTTTGAATCTTTAAATGACAATACATAGCAATAGCGATGATGCAGAAATAAACGTTTAAACACAGTAGAATACTAGATCGGTCTGAATGACTTTGACCCCGAAGACTTCGAGTGTCATAGCAATGTTTAAATTACAAATGTGTTTTGTATGAATACATTGATGAGGCATTAATAAACTTTTAAACACAGGAAAGTACTGGATCGGTTTGAATGACATTGACACCGAAGACCAGTGGCGTTGGATCGGGTCGGGCCAGCGGGCGACAGTGACGTTCTGGGACCCGGGTCAGCCCGACAACGACGACAACAACGAGAACTGTGTACACACGGACGGCACATCGGTGGGCAAATGGAACGACGAGAATTGTGGTTCTCACCTGCTGTATTACATCTGCGAGAAACGGTACAGCAGTTACTAGTATCATCCCCTCCAATCACTTGAACAGTATTACAAGTGTTTCTTGTTAAAAACGTTCTCGAGCATCTTTCGTTACTGTTCTCGGGATTAATAAAAATATGGTACGCAACAGTGATTGCAGATTTTATTTAATGTATCTGTTCCAGTGATTGGAGAAAATGGTTATGTGTAACCTTGTGTCGCGTTGACGCATATTATCATTATATGAGAAAGTTTGGCTTAAACAACATGACACAAAAATGGCTTTTGTTGCAGAATGTTTCTCCTTATGTGTAACAGTTACCTTGTCAACAGAACAGCCATGTTCCTTTGAACAGACAAGTTTTGCTTTGTTCATGAAGCATCTAACCAACAATATCGAGTTATGGCTATGCTACATGCGCTATTGTTTTTGTTATTTAATATTACCTCATCAATAGCCATTTTCTGTAAAAGTATTTACATAACGTTTAGAAGCTCTTTTATTTCCTAAATTCAGATATTTTTGTTTCAGACTGGGCGAAGGAAACAGTATTCCAACATAACATGGATATTTAATGCTTAAACTTTTCGAATTATGAAATTTGAAAATTCATGAAAAGTTTTAAATTTGCAATATTAAGCCATGTTACAGTAAACCGAATTTTACCTTACAGTTTAATTTTGCATAAATGGTTAAGATCTATGAAATTGTTGTAGATTTTTTGTTAAAGCGTACACGTGCATTCTGCATTACAGATGCTAGCTCTGTATTTTGATACCCATATAATCGGTCACAAATCAAGCAATATGTTACGTAGACTAAATGAATTAACATTGCAAAAGAGATTAACGCTGTTCAGAAAAGTCAAACAGTCATGGTATAATTAATCTGATAAAAAGTGAAATTTCTTAGGAAGAAAAGCATACATGAGGAAAATAGCAGCCTCGATTTACTGAAGCTGTTCATTAATAGTAATTGAAGATGCCACATATCTACTAAGTTACCATAAATATTTCCTAGTATTTTGAACATAATTATTATTTAAGTGAAAAAGTAAATTTATTCCTATTAATATGTCTAAATACTTGGTGTTGGTTCGACTCAGGTATGCAAGACATCCAGTTAAGTAATTAACAGATGTAGTAAGGTTTAGTTTACACATAACTTTCTCGTGCAAACATAGATATATTAAACATTCCAATTATTATTTATTAGGTCGGTGCTGTTATTTTGACTCAAGAACACAAGACAACCAGTAAATGTTTTTTTTAATTCAAACTTGTTGCTGGACACCCAGTCAATAACTCATCGTTGTTTATTGTAAAATAACAATAATTCTAATCGAATAGAGAATAATTCGTCTAACTCATCGTTGCTAACTGTGAAATAACAATAATTCTAAGCGAATAGAGAATTCGTCTAACTCATCGTTGCTAACTGTGAAATAACAATAATTCCAAGCCAATTGGGAATTCGTCAAAAAGCATAGCCTGTGCGGAAAGGAATTGCAGCATCAGGGTGATTAAACCTGATCATCAATCGTAATGAAAGACGTCATATTATGTTTTCTTTTAACATCCCTTGAATTTATATTGTTATATCGACGTCCCTCGCGGCAACGGAGTGGTAGTTTCTTGCATGTCCCAAGTAATGCAATCAACAATCTCATAGGAAAATAAAATATTATTTCACTGGGGTGGTCTACAAACATTCAACAATTAACGTCCGTTGACACATTCAGTGTTATACGACGGACTGTTTCTAAATGATTTCGCAATGTGGAAGGCTGTTATGAGGACCATTCAAAATGTTTTACTGTTTTATCTGTATCTAAAATGGTATATTTAAAACTACCCACCAAACAAGATATTAAGTCTAGTTTGTAGAGGTGGTCTGCGTGAATCCTCAAAAATAAATTTTAATTGGTGTCTGTGTAAGGGTAAAAAAACTAAATTCCGGGGGTGCCTGCAGGACCCTCTACCAACCGTCCTAATTGTGATGTATGCCCGTACAGTTTTTTTATCTTTATTTCGTATAATATTGTGTGTGTTTGTGCTTCCACCATTTGTCAATCCAAATGGGTAGTGTTGGTTTTACCATTAAATATTTCATGAACATCACATACTGTTTTGTAATTCTGATACAACGATTCTTTTACAACGTTTGAGCTGTCACAAATATATAATAATCTGATATGTTTTGTTTGATAAGCAATCCTAAAACTTTAAACTGGGTATGTCAATTCCATGCATAGTTTGAATTTAAATACCGTTGTTATCTTACATATCAAAATAATAATAAAAAATGCTATTAAACCTTTTTCAAAAGATAATTTCTTTGGGTTAAAATAACTTGTGTTTATTTAATTTGTTTAACCACCTGACTTGATTTGGCGTAGTCACGTTGTCCGTGGTTAGTTTAGTCACATTGCTGAAGACTTAGTATTTGGTAAATGTCTGCTGTTTTGAAAATACTACATTGTCTAGTATTCAACGTAACACAGCTATTTGTAGACTGTATTGGCGTCTTGTATTTCGAAATGGCACGTAGTCTTGTTTTGAGTGTATCCACATTGACTGTTATTTGCTAAAGGCAAATTGTCAAACAGTTGGTCAATCCATGTCATTTAAAATACAAATCATGATTTGTAAAACCCACGACGTCTACTATCTGGTGAAGCCACGTTGTCCAGAAAAAGACACATTGAACATGCGTAGTATTTGGTTAACGCATGTCGTTTTGGTTTTAGAAATGCCTCATTGCTTAGTTACTGTAGTTGGAGTTGGCTAGCCATGCTTTATTTATTATTTTATTTATTTATTTGTTATTATTATTTTATTTTTTTGGTGGGGGGAGGTGTGTTGGGTCATTGAGGATTGAGCCACATTGTCTAGTACTTGGTGTAGCCGCGCACCTTGTCCATGGGTAGCTCGGTGATCATCTGGCACCGGATATGGCGGTGATCCTTGAGGCGCACGTGCTGCTTGCACGAGACACAGGGCAGTGTTGTGACGAAAACCTTACCGCCTGGCACTGGGGGATCCTTCGGATCGAACTGCAACATTTGATGGCATACACTTTATCGTAATGATTTGACCGCGATATGCCAAGATATGTTTTTACTTTAAATGCACTGTCATAATAAAAATAAATATAGTTGTCTTTTAATTGAGCAATACATATTTTGGCAATATTTTAATCTCCTTCCTTTTCTGTACCTTTTTTGTTCGTGTGATAAGGTTTTTTACAAACAGTAAGTGCGCTTTCTTTTGTATTTAATACTTGGTCAGATTGTCACCTGACAGTCTTAAGCCAAAATCACTAGTTTAAAATTGACCATGTACTGATATAAAAAAAATCATGATTGACAGTTGGAAACCTGTCCACAGCATATTATAAATTGAAGAGATGTTCAAAGAAAAAAAAATTGTAGACAGGTCAAGTTAAGGGCACCATAACAAAATGACCTGTTCAAAACAAACACATAGAACAGCACAAAATACTCAGAACAACAAATGTCCATTGGATACGTTACAAGCATAAACACCTGTGACCAAACTGATGTGTACATGTATCCGAACAATGTTAACATGATGCAACCATAAGTTAAGAACTAGAACTCTCGTTATTTACCTACACGCACAAGCCTCCCTTTCAAAAGATATAAAACGTAAATTGTTATTTTTCTATTACCAAATTGTTCTTAATAAAAAGACATCAGTTAATTTCTGTACCTTTGTTATCTGTACATTTGCTTCCTGGGGTAATTGCTTATGTTAAAATTATATACTGTACCTCGATGTCTTATTGTAATATCACGCTATTATGAACGAGTATTTTTACATTTTACCTTTCTGTTCTAATACTCATTGTCCCTGCCAAGGCATTACAATTTTATATCACTTGTACATGTTCTTGTCATTTATAGAAAACATAAAACCCTCAACCGTTTAACTTTATGTTAAAATTGCTGTTGTGATATGTATCACCGTAGCAATAAAGGTTGTTGTTGTTGTTGTTGTTGTTGTTGTTGTTGTTGTTGTTGTTGTTGTTGTTGTTGTTGTAACCAACCTCCAGGTCTCTGTGGTTCTTCATCAAGGGGAGTTGCTCAATTCCTTCATCTGTGCCGCCGTATTTGGAGTGAAAGGCGCGAATCCGGCTGTCCAAAGTGTTGGGGGTCACACTTCGTCTGTCAAACTAACGACACATATTTGTGTGTAGAGTATTTGCTAAGTGTCAAAGAGTAACAGTAATACTGATAAGCAAACATGAATTCCATTTCATTAAACCATTTTGATCAACTTTAAAAATAAAACAAATCGAAACATTTTATTCATACTTTCAATGCTTTGTATGTGTTGGTGCTAGTTTTGCTTTTGAACGTTGTGGGGCGAGTGTACAAGGAGCGGAATGTCGTTGGGCGACTTGGACCGATGCGCGAAAGGTCCAAAATGTCATCTTCGGTTAGTGTGTAGTCCATATCATAATCATCCGTGTCTGATATATCGTCATCTTCGCTTAACAATGGCTAAAACAGCAACAGCATGTATAACAATAGATACTATAATTCTTTAATACATAAGGCATTACCGCATTGTAAGAACACGTGACTTCATTGGATTAACCTGATCGTTTTTGAGGTTGGTACTGCAAACATTTGATAGTAGCAGTTTTCAAAACATATGCTACTGCGAGCAACCACATTTTGTACAAAAAATTACTAAATTTAAGTTTGGCAATAACTCTGACCTTGAGCAACATGGAATTGCGTAGAACTACAAAAACGTCAGACCCGAGTAATCCGTCTAGTACATTTGTGTACTATACTATAGAGTGGTCGCCCTTATACACAGTGTAGCTTACTTACCGACGATGTCGCCTGTTTTTGCAAGCCCGGAATCATGCGCGGATCCCTGTGTTCTAGCATCTTTTCGAAGTTCCGGATGAGGCGGTTGCCGTGGCGACGGTACCGGAAGACGTTATACTCGTCGTCGATGACGCGAACTGAGTGTGAGGTCAGGTCCATGCGGGCAGGCGTCATGGAAAACTGTCAACAAAACATGTATTTAAGGTCGCGAATAACAATATAACACTTACAGTTATACATTTCTTGTATAAAGCTCGTTTTACATTTACTGAAAACACATTTTAAGCGTTCTATAAGTTCTGCCCCTTAAGAGAAAACATTTGCCAATCTCACAATGAAATAACAGTATGCGTCATTTATCTCAAAAAGACGGATTTAGCGATTTACAGTAACTTGCTGTTCACGCCACAATGCAGCCACATTGTCCTAACACAAGTGTTAACCCATCATACCCGCATTATAAGATCCTCTAGCTCCTCCCTGCTGGAGACGACGGTTCCCTCCATACGAAGTTTCAACAGCAACTCGCACATGGGGTCTCGCAGTCGGTGGAGGCTTAGTGGGGCGCGGGTGCTTCGAGGCGCCGCCATACAACCCGTCCGGAACCACTTCCGCTTGGGAACTTTGATACACGAGTAGCAGGAATACACATATTATGCACAACAACAACAACATAAATGAAAAAACAGATTACTTTTATATTAGAAAGCATGTGACTGACTTAAACATATTGAAACTAGTAGTCAGCGTCTCAGACCTAAGGATTTTTTAACAACGAAAACAACGGTTTTCCGGACTTAAATAAAATCATTTACATTGTTTATTTTCTTACAAAATACATAATCACAAGACCATAATTATAACGCAAATATACAAGTCACCTATTTTAAAAGCAAATAATTATCTCAAAAGAAACTTAAAAAGCCATGGTTTACCACCAAAGTCCTGTGTTCGCTCCCGAATGCTCTGTCTGAGCTGCGCGCGCTCCTTCATCTTCTCCTTCCGGTCGAGGTCTTCTGGGTGATTGTGTGGCGCGAGGGCCGCCTTGTCTCGCCGGAACCAGTTAAGCACGGCCAACAAGTCCGCCTCCCGCTGTCTCTGTCGTTCAACACCACCGCTTACTCGCACTGCACGAGGACACAGGCCACATGATAATAATTATACACTATATTACATAGTGTTGCAGATTTCACATTACTCGCACTGCACGAGAACATTGTTCACTTAAGGAATACATTTTGTTTTGATTAGTTCACCGAGTGATGAACGCCATAAGGGCTGGTAAAAGTGTGTGGAGTCCGAAGAACTCCACGCGTGCTTTAACCAGCCCTAATGCCGTTCATCACTCGGTGAACTTATCAAACACGAAAATTATTACTTATATTTACACCTCATTTTATTACTTGTTTTCTGAAATATCGTTTTTATGTAAACATCTTTATTTGAATATTTTCAAAATGTCAATTCAGAACCTTTCCCCCTGTTTCTTTATAATAATAATCATATTACATAGTGTTGCAGATTTCACATTCTACTGTTTTCAGCAACACACGCCTCTGCTGACATGCAAGGCTCGTGAAAAGTATCCATAAAATAAGTTTTAAATGCCGAATTGGGGCAATACTAATAATACAATTACGGTTGTTGTTGTTTTTGCAACAATTTAAAACATATGTTATACATGTCTCAAGAATATTAGTGACAGAGATTCTATAAAGCCTAGTTCACACTGTCCCGGCATCGCTGCGGTTGTCGTCCCGGTTAGCCCATGTGTCTTAACGGGGTTCACAACGGGACAGTGTAAACTAGGCTGAAGTATACCTTGACAAAGCAGGGAAAAGAAAATATACGTGACAACTATTATCTGTTCTCTACCTGTGCTGTCCTCCACCTTCAGTTCACTCTGCACGAGCGCGGTGATCACGTGCAGGAGAGGCACGCGGTCCGCGAGGCCCAGGCGTGCCCAGTAGTGCCACTTCCGGTCGATGTAAGCCCACAGCAGGGCCGCAACTGATGGGTATCGGCGGACCGTCCTCCTATATAATACATACCCACGAACAAGTATTAGCATTATTTAAACGCTTGCATACTAAGTAAATATTGTACCGAAACAAGACAGAACACGAAAATAATTATGTGAGACTAATTATATTTAACGGGTAACTCATTTCGTATTTATTTAATGCAAAGTCTACTTTCAAAACCAAAACATTTTATACCTATTAGGCGTAAAATCATATGTCAACTAAAATACACGTAGACCTCTACATTGTAGATATAATAATTTATAACAGTACGATGTCGATATTAAACCAATTGACTAGTGTTGTGATTGTCAGGTGATAGTATGACCTAGTAAATACAACAGAAAGTATACTTGTGATAAATCTTATCACGCGAACAAAAGAAATGTATAAAAAGGTGAGGAGATTGACGTTTTGCGGAATTATGCATTTGTAAGCGAAAATGGCGTTATGAACCAGATTGCTACACGTGTACATCCATTTAACCTATCGACAGCCCGCCCAAAATGGCGTCTGGACGGACCTGGTTTGACGAGCCTCTCTTTTGTATTCACTTGTCAATCCAACATATACAAATATCTAGGACCATCATCTAGTCCAATAATTGGTCAGTGATATTTTATTTGTGAAGAATGGCTTTTATATTATAATAAGATTTCAATCAAGTTATACGTAAATTTCGCGGGGCATGAAAGGGGGCCTTCTGTCGATAAGTCAATTGACATGACGCTGAGGCTACTATAACCACGCCCTTAGAAAAGTGGCTAATGTTTTAACAAAGTTATCATTTGTGTCCAACGACATGCGACTAAGTTTGTCCAAGAATACGCTAATCATTTCATTGGTAAACGGATTATGAATATTTAGAAAAGGGAGAACCAACGTCACCTGAATGGTTTGAGGTTGATCGTGTACACCTCACATTCCTCCTCGCACCGCAGACTGCTCATGTACGTGCTCAGGTTCAGCATCACTTCCGTTGCACCGACCACCTCGTGTGGCAGCACGGTACATAGGCGCACTTCCGGTCTTGGCTTGCTGGCTTCCGGTACGTGGCCGCGTTTTATCTCACCCGTGAAGACAGTGTCGTATTGTTTCTGGTAAAAACGCTTTCTGGATTCTCTACACAAAATAAATAATGTTAATCATGTAAAACTATTAAATACATTTGAACATACATATCCTTTGTTTTGGAATAAAATTAAAAGCATCAGTTAGATGGGAAAGACCGACTGAAAAAAAACCATTTAACACATATGTAATTCGCCCTTTTGATAGATCTTCTTTCGTACGTTAAGATGACTGTTGATATCGAAATCTCAACCGACAAACATTGTTTCCAAACAGTATGGATATATTTTTGTAGATATTGAGAAAATCAGTTTTGTCACATTCGGACGTCGGCGTCCATACCTCAGCCACTCGCACTCGGTGAAGTAGACGTCGGCGCGCGTCTCGAACGGCCAGTAGGCGGGGTACTGGTTCCGGTGCCGTCCCACGTCAATCAGCACTTCCGCACTGCCCCTGCACGATCAGTGGCCGCGGTTGGGTGGAAAATGCGATTTGTTTAACTAAAGTAATTTATTCATCAGTGTCATGTTAAAATGACCCTTGACATGATTATGGTTTCTAATAATAAGTTGAGACGCTTATGATAACGTTGTATATTTAATAACGTATTTTGTCAATGTTATTACATTGTTCTAAAAGAAAGGGTTTTAATTATCAGGGTTCCGAACATCACACTCTTAGAAAACGTAAACATGTTTTAAAAACATTAGAACGTCTGGGACAATTGTGCAATATAACAGTGCAAGAAAAACGGGCAACACTGTTGTTGTTTTTTAAATAAAAATCTGGCACCGAGCAACGTTAAAGATGCTAGGTCAGTACATGTATCTTGATATCCTTTGAATGGGTCACACATTTTGCACTATGATAAGTATACTAATTTAATTTAGCACTGCGAAAGGAACTACGGGAGTAGTATTTGCTGCTTAAGTATGATTCAAAAGTAAGATTTGGTCAAAAGGTACAGGCATATCATCTTTAATGGCCCTACGTAACCACACACCTGACCAAGAAGGCGAGTCTTTCCACTTGCTCGCCTTGTTTCGCGATGTAACTTCCTATCGGATGGTGCGTACTGCGCAGGCCAAGCTGCAGGAAGCCGCGCGCGGGGAGTGGCAGATCCCGGAAGAACGGATGCTCGTCCACAAAGTTGCCCACCGTGGTCGCTTCCTTTTCGTGATGTGCCTGAACATGGGATTACATAGCTAACCGTTTATTGTAAAAACAGAGTATAAAGTAATTTGAAGGTCCCTCCTGTCTATTTGGGCTAGAACACTGGTAATTGTTTTATTTCAGACTTTTATAACAGCGTATGTTTTATAATCTAAGCTCAGTGGTTGCCGAGGTATTGCCCCGAAAAAAAATTTAAAGTGGATAAAGAAAAACTTAAAGCTAACGCGCGAATACCTTAATGTACGTGTTGAACGTGTCTTCTGATATTATCATGACGTCAGTATCGTCTGCGTCTGCGATTACGGACGCGACGTAAACGTCACTGGCATCAAGGAACGCTTCCTCGTCGAAATATTTCCCCTTGTCTGTGGGCAAAAGGGCAACATTTACACACTGTATTTAAATGACGTATTGTCAATGTAAGTAGGAATGTTCATGTGCAAATACGTGTACATACAAAATTATATAGAGGATATTTTCAATTTACGTAAGATCGCATTTTATTTTACCGAGTGGTCCAGGAAACTAACATTTACACGAGAGGCGCAGAAAAAATAAATAGATCATAGTGTTGTGAAAGGAGTAGATCAAACCTATTAGTATCATAATCATACGACGCAATAAAAGTTGAGACCTTCCGGTAATGGCAGAGGAGTTACTTTGTAAGTTACCGAATGATGCTTTTGTGACTATGTATTGTAGTACATTATATACATGTATGTAAGTGTCTAATTCCGCTTAATTACTAATTATCATCGCTGTCCTTGAGGATTTTTTTAACACTATCATAACATCCAAGTATATGTCGGTGAGGAAATGTACTTTTACCGACCATATTTAACGACGAAGTTTCCCAGTTTGCTTCTTGTCGACTTTCTTGACGTTTTCGACATTTTTGACACTGGCGAA
>Ga0224511_10001475_pt1 | contig 14309 bp, 13 predicted proteins | sample SF_May12_sed_USG_2_FD_169988 | JGI IMG/M metagenome (GOLD analysis project Ga0224511, IMG submission 169988) | Sediment microbial communities from San Francisco Bay, California, United States - SF_May12_sed_USGS_8_1 | ecosystem: Environmental > Aquatic > Marine > Sediment | place: USA...
TTTCTCCCCGGTTGCCGCGTTGTTGACCATAACTGCCACGTTTTTGAGATTGCTTGGCGGAACGGTGGCGTGGGTGACCCCCTTCAGGTCTTCGCTGAGGGCGTGCAGGTTTCTTTTCTTCGCCCAGGCCAAATAACTTTTTCAGTAGGGCAGTGAAGAAACCGTCTCCTGTTTTCTTGGGAGCGGGCGGCGGTGCGGCGACGATATGACTCAGTTGGCCAACAGCCGGTTTTTCCGGTTTGGCTGCTGTTACGCCGGGCACTGGCTCTTCTTTGGTTTCTTCTATGGGGGTTTCAACCTTGTAGCTGGGTTTATCGATCTCCGCTTCCAGCTCTTCTGCACGCAGGCGTCGAATCAGGTAATGAGGTGTTTCCAGATCCGCTGTCGGAAGAATTACGATGGGTGTGCCGATCTTGGATTCCAGAGCGGTAATATCCCGTCGCTTTTCATTTAGCAGATAGGTTGCTGTATCAATCGGCAAGTGCACATGCACGGCGGCCGAATTTTCTTTCATGGCCTCATCCTGAACTACGCGCAGAATGTGCAGCGCGGATGACTGAACGCCGCGAATATGTCCAGTGCCGTCGCAGCGTGGGCATACCTTTGTGCTGGCCTCGCCTAATGACGGGCGTAAACGTTGACGTGACATTTCCAGTAGGCCAAAACGGGAGATGCGTCCCACCTGTACCCGCGCCCGGTCTTGCTTGAGCGCCTGGGTAAGACGGTCTTCCACTTCCCGTTGGTTGCGCGGCGGTGTCATATCAATAAAGTCGATGACAATAAGACCGCCCATGTCGCGCAGACGTAACTGGCGCGCAATTTCGTCCGCTGCTTCCAGGTTTGTGTTCAAGGCGGTTTCTTCAATATCGCCGCCTTTGGTGGCACGGGCCGAGTTGACATCGATAGAGATTAACGCCTCGGTGTGATCCAGCACGATGGAGCCACCGGATTCCAGTTGCACTTCCCGCGAGAAGGCCGAATTAATTTGATGCTCAATCTGAAAGCGTGAAAAAAGCGGTGTCTCTTCCTGGTGTAGTTTGAGTTTGTTAATGTTATGCGGGCTTACCTGCTCGATAAACTTGCGCATACGCTCATGGATTTCCGGATTATCGACAATAATTTCACCGACATCCGCCTTTAGGTAGTCGCGAATGGCCCGAACCACCAGATTGCTTTCTTGATAAATCAAAAAGGGTGCGCTGCGCTCAGCGGCTGCCTTGGTGATGGCTTCCCAGGTATGCACCAGAAAATCCAGGTCCCATTGAAGTTCTTCCGCGCTTTTGCCGATGCCGGCGGTGCGGGCAATCAGTGCATAGTCAGACGGGATAGTCAGTTGGGCCATGGCCTCACGCAACTCTGCGCGTTCTTCACCCTCAATGCGCCGGGAAATACCGCCACCTTTGGGGTTATTAGGCATAAGCACCAAAAAACGGCCGGCCAGGCTGATAAACGTAGTCAGGGCGGCGCCCTTGGTGCCACGCTCTTCCTTGTCAACCTGGACGATAAATTCCTGACCTTCCTTAATGACGTCCTGAATGCGCACCTGGGAGATGGGCGTATTGCCCGCTCCCTGAAAGTGGATGCGTGAGATTTCCTTCAAGGGGAGGAATCCCTGGCGTTGAGTGCCGTAATCGACAAATGCGGCCTCAAGACTGGGTTCTACGCGGGTAACTTTTCCTTTGTAGATGTTTCCTTTTTTGCTTTGGTAGGCAGCGGATTCGATATCCAGATCCAGCAATTTCTGACCATCAACCAGGGCCAGACGCAACTCTTCCGCCTGAGTTGCGTTAAACAACATTCTTTTCATTGTCGTATTCCTAAACGTACCGGCTAGGGCGCCACATCAACCGCGCTATTTTTTGATTTTGCGGTTTTTCTTCGGACAACAGCGTTATCGCCGGTTGTCTAATGCGTCCGGGCACAATGCCAGCGACGTTTTTGTTCTGGTGTCTCTTCTCAATGGGTGAGTGACACAAAACCCTTGTTAGGACCGGGATTTCGCCAAATGAAGGCGTATGCTCCGTATCCTGGCTGCAGGCATCTAGCCTGGAGCTAAAACCGTTACAGGCTGCGCACTTAGCTACAAGTCCTGAGATCGGACCTAAATTGGCAGCACTCGGCAATATATCAAGCCAGCGCTGTTTCGGCAATCTGTTATCATCGGCCCATGCTGAAATCGCCAAAAACCCCTCAATCAGCCACTGTTCAGTTCCTGGAAGTGGACGAAGAGCACGATGGTCAGCGGTTGGACAATTTCCTGATTAAGAACCTGAAAGGGGTGCCTCGGGATCACGTATATAGATTGTTGAGGAAGGGGGAAATTCGCATCAATAAGGGGCGCCGCCAGGCCAGCTACCGGCTACATCAGGGGGATGTGGTCAGAATTCCGCCTATTCGCCAGAGCTCTTCCGTACCGGCTCGAGGTAAAGCGGCTGATCTCCAGTGGCTGCTGAAATGTGTGCTTTATGAGGATGAGGCGCTAATGGTGATCAATAAGCCGAGCGGCTTGGCTGTCCATGGTGGCAGTGGTGTCAGCTTGGGCCTCATTGAGAGTTTGCGTAGCCTGTATCCTGAGGCCAGGTTTTTGGAGTTGGTGCACCGGCTGGATCGGGATACTTCCGGTTGCCTAATGGTGGCAAAAAAGCGCTCGACGCTGGTGGCCCTTCACCGGCAAATACAGGAAGGTAAAATGGATAAGCGCTACCTGGCTCTGGTACAGGGGAGTTGGGGTAAAGCGAAAACGGTCAAGGCGCCCCTGGAGCGGGTGCCCCGTCCCAATGGGGAGCGCTGGGTAAAGGTCTCGGAAGAGGGTAAGGCAGCTCAGAGCCGAATGATTCCTGTCGAAGATTTTGGTCAGGCGACTCTGGTGGAGGTGCATCTGATTACGGGCCGAACCCATCAGGCAAGGGTGCATGCAGCCCATGCCGGTCACCCCATTGCCGGCGACGAAAAATACGGTGACAAAGACTTTAACCAGGAAATGGCCCGTTTGGGACTGCGCCGATTATTTTTGCATGCCAGCGCCCTGACTTTTCGGCACCCGCGCAAGAATTGCAATATGACCTTTGAAGCCCCATTACCTCTGGAACTTAAAACCCTATTAAAGATATTAAAAGATGCGACAAAATTATGACCTGATCGTATTTGATTGGGATGGGACACTGATGGATTCCGAGGCCAAGATTGTGCGATGTTTTGAACAAGCGGTTGCCGATGTTGGTTTAAGTTACCCAGGAAATGCGGCGGTACGACAAATTATTGGTCTGGGATTGAAGGAGGCCATTGAACGGTTGCTGCCAGGCACATCCGCGAAGGAACGGGACCAGGTGGCAGAGCAGTACCGCCAACATTTTTTGCATCTGGATACAACAACCATGGAATTTTTCCCCAAGGTGCACGAGGGGCTGCAGCAACTGGAATCCCACGGTTATATGATGGCGGTTGCTACCGGCAAGGCCAGGCGTGGACTGGACCGCTTGCTGAAACAATGGGATATGGCAAACCGGTTTGTGGCCACCCGTTGCGCAGACGAAGCCTTTTCCAAACCGCATCCCAAGATGCTGGAAGATCTATTGGACCAAACAGGTGTCAGTGCTGAGCGTGCCATAATGGTCGGGGATACTACATTTGATATGGAAATGGCGAGGAATGCCGGCACCGATAGGCTGGCCGTCTGTTACGGAGTGCACGCCAGGGAACAGCTTATGGCCTACGATCCTCTCGCCTGTCTGGATTCGTTTGAAGAAGTGTGTCAATGGCTGACAAAGTAGAAGAGAAAACGCATTTTATATGTGACAGCAATCAGCTGGTAAATGGCGGCAAAGGCATACGATTTATGGTGAGTCGCCATGGTGAACCAACACCAGCATTTGTTGTACGGTTTCGGGATCAGGTGCATGCTTATCTTAATTTATGCGCCCATCAGGCAATGGAGCTGGACTGGAACGAAGGTGATTTTTTTGACAGAAAGAAAGAATACCTGATTTGCGCTACGCATGGTGCGCGTTATTATCCAGATAGTGGCCGCTGTGCCGGTGGCCAGTGTGCGGGAAGGCAACTGGTGAAGCTGGAGATTGAGGAGCAAAATACACAGGTATTTCTAAGAAAAAGCAATGACATACACTTAATCGCTTGAAACCTAATTTGGAGCAAGCGAATTCAGATAACGTATTACTATAGTTAGAGACAACACTATGATGGATAAAGATGAGAATGCAAGCAAAGAAACCAGTGGTCCTGAATGGGAACGCAATTTGCTGGAACGATTGGCCTTTGCTTCGTTGAATGAGCAGCGCCGGGCGCGTCGCTGGAGTATCGGGTTTAAATTGTTTTTCGCCGGTTACCTCGTGCTGTCCGGTTACCTCGTGCTGTTGTTTGTCATTGCAAGTACTGAAAGATTGCCTGAAACACCAACCGGTGAATTTACTGCCTTGGTGGATATGGAAGGCATTATTGCTCCCAATATGCCGGCCAGTGCGGATTATGTCGTGGACGGTTTGCGCGGAGCTTTTGAGAGTAAAGCCAAGGGCGTCATATTGCGAACCAACAGCCCCGGCGGCAGTCCGGTGCAGGCCGGTTACATCAGCGATGAAATCAATCGCCTGAGAGAAAAATACCCCAAGAAACCCTTTTATGCTGTGGTGGGAGATATCTGTGCTTCCGGTTGTTATTATGCGGTGGCCGCTGCCGACAAAATATTTGTCAATCAAGCCAGTATTGTGGGTTCCATTGGCGTACTCATGGATGGTTTCGGTTTTGTTGATTCATTAAATAAACTTGGAATTGAAAGACGCTTAATGACTGCCGGTGATAACAAAGCTATATTGGATCCATTCTCGCCGGTTAATCCCTCGCACAAGGCCCATGTGCAAAAAATGCTCAATGAAATACATCAACAGTTTATCGAAGTGGTTAAGGAGGGCCGAGGACAAGCGCTTAAGGATGGCAAGGAAATCTTTTCAGGTTTATTGTGGACCGGTGAGAAAGCGGTGCAATTAGGTTTGGTGGATGAGTTGGGCAGTGCCGGGTATGTTGCCCGTGAAGTGATCGGTGCTGAAAAGATTGTTGATTTCACCTATCGGGAAAATCTTTTGGATCGTTTTGCGCAACGACTGGGTACGACCATGGCTCATACTATGGGCGCCGAGATATTGGGTTCAGCCAGGTTACGTTAAGTTAGTCGCAGGTTCGCGCGCATCCTGCGCGCGAATTTCTTATTCAAAAAATACGATAAAGCCTATGGAAAAGATATTCATGTTGTCTTTTGTGCTGTTGTCATTACCGTCAACAGCGACTTCGTCATCGTTGAACTCAAATCGGTTAACCTTGTATCCCATCTGAAAATTCATGGCTTCGTTGACGCGCCGGCTCCAGACGATACCGTAACTCAAGCCATCAGTTGTGCCATGGGATGTTGCCTGATCATTATTGGCGGGATCATAAATGCTGAAGGCACCGTTCATTTTGGTGTAGGCGATACTCAGACTTAGGCTTCCCTTGCGTAAAGGATAACTGTAACTTGTTCCGGCGAAAGGACCGACGTAGGAAAGCTCGTGAGTAAAGTTGTCTGTGCCGGCAGATGTGAAAATAGGAAACTCGGTGTTGCCCGCAAGAATGCCACCGAATACAGAAACTCGATTTGATAAATTATACCCAAAAGTAGCGCCGGCATCCTGACGGCTAAATACAGCGTGGGTGCCGCCCCCCAGATTTTGTGTATCGTCTTTGATGGAGCGGTCGTAATTGAGCCTCAAATACATTTCCCCATAAAACCAGATCAGATCAATATTGGCTGTGGTGTAATCAGGATCCAGTTCAAATCCGGATATCTCGAATAATGAATATTTGTTGCTTAAGGAAAAGCCGGCCGCCATTTGAATGGGTTCTTCAGCGTAACCGGGTGATACCGAAAACAGGAGACTGAAGATCACCGGAAATGCCAATGTGATTTTTCTGACCATAAACACTCCTTTTTCTGTTGGCGAAATACCAGTAGTAGTCGAAACGTGAAATTTATATAATAGTTATGCCTTCATTTTCCAGCATTCGTATCAGCCGAATCAATGGTAAACCAATAAGCGTATTGGGATCTTCACCTTCAAAACGTTCCAGCAGGGCGATACCCAGCCCTTCCGACTTGACACTGCCGGCGCATTTATAGGGCTGTTCTTTGTTCAGATAATTTTCTATCTGGGCGCCACTGAGTTTACGAAAGACGACACGGTAAGGAATAACTTCGCTTTGGACTTTGCCGCTATCGGCATTCATCAGCGCCAGGCCGGTATAGAGAGTAATGGTTTTACCCGAGGCTTCCCGTAGCTGTTCTATGGCATGCTGATGATCTTTCGGTTTTCCAACAATTTTATTGCCATGCACTGCTACCTGGTCCGAGCCGATAACTAACGTACCCGGATGTTCCCGAGCAACGGTTCTGGCCTTGGCGATGGACAAACGTTCCACCAGCGCCTGCGGTGTTTCGTCGGGTAATGCCGACTCGTCAATGTCGGGGCTGATGATATCGAACGGTAGTTGAAGGCGTTCCAAAAGTTCCCTTCGATAAGGGGAGGAGGAGCCCAGGATCAGTTTCATTGTCATAATGCCAGCCTCTATCCAGGCTGTTTGTTCTGATTATTAAACCGCTTATTCAATTTCAATTAATGCTTCATCTGGCGTAACGCTGTCACCCTTGCGAACGTTAATTTTTTTAACAGTGCCTCCAACAGGCGCAGGTACTTCATTTTCCATTTTCATGGCCTCTACCACCAGAACAGCGTCACCGGCTTTTACTGTGTCCCCTTCTTTAACCAGTATTGAGACAATAGTGCCGGGCATGGAGCTTGTGACATCACCCTGCTTGGTGGCGCGTGGTCGTTTGCCGGCGGAGACGGTTTTGGGTTTGGTGGCATTGCTTCCACCTTCCACAGATATTTCTGTTAGAGATTCCACCAGAATTTCTTCCGGTACGCCGTCCACGGAAAGATAAATAGGGCGCTCATCATTTTGCTTATGACCAGCGCCGGTTAACTTAATATGGTAGGTTTCACCGTGAAGCGTAACATTGAATTCTGTGGGCGTAACTTGCGGCGCCGGGCCGGATGCACCTGGTACAGGGATCAGCTGTTCCGGTCGTAGTGTACCGGCTGCACGCTCTTCCAGAAACTTGCGGCCGATGTCCGGGAACATGGCATAGGTCAACACATCTTCTTCACTCTTGGCCAGATCACCAATGTCTTCTCTCAAGTGATGCAGTTCGGGTTCCATTAAATCAGCCGGGCGAACTGTGATAACCGCTTCACTGCCAATGGCCATATTACGAACCGTTTCATTAACGGGCCCTGGCGCCTTGCCATAACGTCCCTGCAGGTAAAGCTTTACTTCGTTGGTAATGCTTTTGTAGCGTTGGCCTGTGATAACATTCAATACGGCCTGGGTGCCAACAATTTGTGACGTGGGTGTTACCAGTGGCGGGTAACCCAGGTCTTCCCGTACTCGCGGAATTTCCAGAAGCACTTCATTCATGCGGTCCAGCGCACCTTGTTCTTTCAGTTGGTTGGAAAGATTGGAGATCATGCCGCCGGGAACCTGGTTAATCTGCACGCGTGTGTCGATACCAGTGAATTCGCTTTCAAACTGGTGATATTTCTTTCTCACTTCGTGGAAATAGAAACCGATTTCCTGAATTAAGGCCAGATCAAGGCCGGTGTCGTAGGGTGTATCATTAAATGCCACTACCATGCTTTCGGTAGGTGAGTGACTCGTGCCCCATGACATTGAGCTAATCGCGGTGTCCACATGTTGGCAGCCATTTTCCACTGCCTTGTACATACTGATATTGGCAACGCCGACTGTTGTATGGGAATGGAAATGCAATGGAATCTTGATTGCTTTGGATAAGGCGCCAAACAATTCAGCTGAACGTGGCGGGGTCAACAAACCGGCCATGTCTTTGATGCAAAGACTATGGCAGCCCATCGATTCAAGTTCCTTGGCTTGCTTAATAAAGTGTTCTACGGTATGCACCGGGCTGGTTGTGTAACAAATGGCGCCCTGTGCATGCTTGCCCGATTTAATAACGGCTTTAATGGATGTTTCCAGATTACGTAAATCATTCATCGCATCAAAAATGCGGAATACGTCGATGCCGTTATCGGCGGCTTTCTGGACAAAGGCTTCAACAACATCATCGGAGTAATGGCGGTAACCGAGTAAGTTCTGACCGCGCAAAAGCATTTGCAGTTTTGTGTTGGGCAGAGCGGATTTCAGTTGACGCAGACGCTCCCAGGGGTCCTCCTTGAGAAAACGAATACAGGAGTCAAAGGTGGCGCCACCCCAGGCTTCCAGCGACCAAAAACCTACACGATCCAGCTTTTGGCAAATAGGCAGCATATCTTCCGTGCGCATGCGTGTTGCCAGCAACGATTGATGGGCGTCACGCAGGATGACATCTGTAACGAGAACTTTAGACTTGGACATATTTTTATAACTCTAACTTATAATCCATGGTGCATCACTACTGCCGCTGCGATAGCAGCCGCCAATTCTGCAGGTGGTCGTCGAATGGAATAGTTTATCAGTTCCGGGTGGCTTTCTACGAATCCGGTATTAAAGTTTCCCGACTGAAACTCGGGTGAACCCAGAATCTCCAGATAAAAGGGTTTAGTGGTTTTGACGCCATGCAGTCCCACGTCCTTGAGAGCACGGCGCGCCCGTGCCATGACCTGCTGCCAGCTTAAGGCCCATACGGTCAGCTTGGCGCACATGGAATCGTAATAGGGTGGAAACTCGTATCCGGTATAGATAGCGGCATCGGTGCGGACACCGGGCCCGCCCGCTGCGTAATAGCGGGTGATTTTCCCGAAATTGGGCAGAAAGTCATTTTTCGGGTCTTCGGCGTTAATTCGGAATTGAATGGCAAAGCCACGCTTCTGGATTTCATTTTGTTTGAATGACAAGGGAGCGCCGCTGGCCACCAGGATCTGCTCCTGGACGATATCGATACCGGTAATGGTTTCCGTGATGGTGTGCTCCACCTGCAACCGGGTATTCATTTCCATGAAATAGAAACTGCCGTCCCGGTCCAGCAAAAACTCTACGGTGCCGGCATTCTCGTAGCCAACGGCCTTGGCTGCGCGAACTGCCAGTTTGCACACGGTTTCACGCTGTTTTTCCGTGAGCTGGGGCGAGGGTGCAATTTCAATCAGTTTTTGATGGCGTCTTTGAATGGAGCAATCTCGCTCAAACAAATGCACCACTTTGCCTCGGCTGTCGCCGATGATCTGCACCTCAATATGTTTAGGATTATCGATGCATTTTTCCAGGAACACTTCGGCGGATCCGAAGGCCTTGGTGGCCTCGGACACCACGCGCTCATAGTTTTTTCGGAGTTCTTCTTCGCTGCCGCAGCGGCGTATTCCACGACCGCCGCCACCCGAAGTAGCCTTGAGCATCACCGGGTAACCCACCTGCCGGGCGACGTCCAGGGCCTCATCAAGGTCCCTGAGGTTATTTTCGGTACCGGGAATGACGGGCACTTTGGCTGCAATCATGGCCTGCCGGGCGGCAGTTTTATCGCCCATTTTTCGGATTACTTCGGCGCTGGGACCGATAAAGGTGATACCTCGGCGGGCACAAATTTCAGCTAGTAATGGATTTTCTGACAAAAAGCCGTATCCTGGATGCAGCGCATCGCAACCGGCAGCCACCGCCAGATTGACTATTCGGTGGGCATTCAGGTACCCGCCAATGGGATCCGGGCCCAGATTGTAGGCTTCATCCGCTTTTTTGACATGCAGGGCATGGCGGTCTGCATCGGAGTAAATGGCCACCGATTTGATGTCCATTTCCGCACATGCCCGTACGATGCGCACCGCGATCTCACCGCGATTTGCGATCAGAATCTTTTTAATCAACAGGTTAGCTCCGGGTATTCTTGGGGGCTTGCGCCCGGGAATTCGTGTATTCCTGCTGCTTTTTACGGAAAGGTCTGGTAACTGTCAATAACCAGGGGTGAAAGGCGCCCTGAAAAAACGTAGGTTTTGACAGAACTTACGCGCAATTATATGATGCGCGCCCTATGAAGACCGGCCTTCCGGTAGAGATAGACCCGATTCAGCTGGCGGACCAGGGTGCCCGATTAATCGGGGAGTTGCCCGGCGCCGCGTTTTCGCGTTTGCGCCAGGAGTGCGCTGCCCCTCTGGATCCTGTGCGACTGGATTTGGCATTCGTAAGGGGTGCGGACGGTTTACGCAAAATGGCAGGCACAGCCAGCGTGGAATGTGAGCTCATTTGCCAGCGTTGTCTGGAGCCAATGATAATGAGGCTCGAGGCGGTTTTCCAGACGGTATTTTACAGGATGCCGGAAGATCACCAACAGGGTGAAGCGACGAGCGACGAAATGGATAGTATTATCGTTGAGGGACCGGTGCGATTGAGCGGATTAGTCGAGGATGAGTTGTTGTTGGCCGTTCCGATGATGCCTATGCACGATAAAAAAACGTGTTCAGCAACAAGGTATTTGGCAGAAGATGCGCCAGCAAACGGGACCAGTCTTGACAGACAGAACCCGTTTGCAGTGTTAGATGTATTAAAAGCGAAAGACGATCAGTGATTCGTCTGTAAATTTTGACGATTGAGGAATAAATCATGGCAGTTCAGAAAAGTCGCAAGACACCATCCAAGCGCGGTATGCGTCGTTCTCACGATGCGCTGAGCAACCCAAGTCTTTCTGTTGACTCAACCAGTGGCGAGACACATTTGCGCCATCACGTTACTCCTGACGGATACTATCGCGGTCGCAAAGTAATTGAGCGCGAGGCCGATACTCTCGAGTAAGCAAGCAGTCCCCCCTGACACAAGGTAAGGACTGAACATTTGTCTACGACCATCGCTCTCGATGCAATGGGAGGTGACCACGGTGTATCGGTCACGGTCCCGGCGGCGCTATCTGCGTTAAAAAAGCACAATGGGCTTAAATTGATTCTGGTGGGGCAGGAAGAAATTCTGCGCCAGGAGCTGGCTCGTCACCAGGCTACGGAAAGTGATCGGCTGACAATCCATCATGCCTCCCAGGTGGTGGGAATGGATGAGCTGCCTGCACAGGCTCTTCGTGGTAAAAAAGATTCCTCAATGCGTATCGCCATTAATCTTGTAAAATCCGGTGAGGCGCAGGCATGTGTCAGTGCGGGCAATACCGGGGCGCTAATGGCAACGGCTCACTTTGTGTTAAAAACATTACCGGGTATTGAGCGTTCCGCTATTGCCAAATTTTTACCGACCATTAGCGGTCATGTGCATATTCTGGATCTTGGCGCCAATATTGAATGTACGCCTGAACAGTTGTTGCAGTTTGGTGTCATGGGGTCAATTTTGGTTAGCGCTACCGAAAACAAACCTAACCCCAGTGTCGCTTTGCTTAATATTGGTGAAGAGGATATTAAGGGTAATGAAACTGTAAAGAAGGCGGCTGAGTTATTCAAGAAAAGCAAATTGAACTATCAAGGTTATGTCGAGGGCGACGAAATCTATACCGGCACTGCGGATGTCATTGTATGCGATGGATTTGTCGGAAATATTGCCTTGAAAACAAGTGAAGGTCTGGCCCAAATGATTTCATCTTTTCTGAAAGAAGAATTTACCCGCTCACTTTATTCAAAATTAGCGGCAATCATCGCTTTGCCGGTGCTAAAGTCTTTTCGAAAAAGAGTGGATCATCGCCGTTACAACGGTGCCAGCTTTCTTGGACTAAACGGTATTGTGATCAAGAGTCATGGTGGTGCGGATATTCTGGCATTTGATACCGCTATTGATGTTGCGCTAGCGGAGGCAGACACCCAGGTGCCGGCGCGTATCAACGAGGAACTGGTAACGCTATTGGGTATGGAGGCTGCCAGTTGAAATACGCAAGGATAATAGGCACAGGCAGTTATTTGCCGGAAAAGGTATTAAGCAATGCCGACCTGGAAAAGATGGTAGAGACGTCCGATGACTGGATTGTTTCACGCACAGGCATACGCGAGCGTCGAATCGCCGCAGATAATCAAACCACTTGCGATCTGGCGGAGAATGCGGCACGCCGCGCCATTGAGGCGGCAGGGATCGATATAAAGTCTATCGATCTCATTATTGTAGCTACCACAACCGCTGACCGAATTTTCCCCAGTACTGCTTGTTTGCTGCAGGAGCGTCTCGGTATTCATGGTTGCGCAGCCTTTGATGTACAGGCGGTATGCACCGGTTTTGTGTACGCCTTGGGCATTGCTGAGAAATTTATTCGTACAGGTTCCGCCACGCGGGCCCTGGTCGTTGGCGCTGAAACCTTGTCACGTATAATCGATTGGACAGATCGGGGAACTTGCGTTCTGTTTGGCGACGGCGCCGGCGCGGTGATTGTGGAGGAAGCTGATGGGCCGGGAATTATATCTTCGCATCTGCATGCTGACGGTAAATACAAAGAGTTGCTTACGGTGCCCGTGGGTGTGTCTTCCGGTTACGACAAATTAAGTAATAATGAGGCCCATATCCAGATGCAAGGTAATGAGGTGTTCAAGGTGGCCGTGAACACACTCGGACGCATTGTTGACGAAACCCTGCATGCTAATAACTTGAAAAAATCCGATATCACCTGGCTGGTGCCGCATCAGGCAAATATACGTATTATTAAGGCCACGGCCAAGAAACTGGGTATGTCTATGGATCATGTGGTGGTGACAGTGGATCGGCATGGTAATACGTCAGCGGCATCTATACCGTTGGCATTTGATGAAGCCGTACGCGATGGGCGCATTAAACGCGGCGATACTGTTTTAATGGAAGCCTTTGGCGGTGGCTTTACCTGGGGTTCCGTATTAATAAATTACTAGATATTAACGGTATGCAAAATACAAAAGGTTATTACCCATGGCATTAGCATTCGTGTTTCCCGGGCAGGGTTCTCAATCATTGGGCATGTTGAATGATCTGGCGGAATCTTTTCCGGTTGTCAGGCAGACGTTCACCGAAGCATCCGACGCCTTCGGTCGGGACCTTTGGGATCTGGTGACCCAGGGTCCAGTGGAAGATATGAATCAAACCCAGAATACCCAACCGTTGATGCTGACAACAGGTGTCGCTGTTTGGCGTGTGTGGCAGGAGAAATCCGGTGCGCAGCCTGTGGTGATGGCGGGACATAGTCTGGGTGAGTACAGTGCTCTGGTGTGTGCTCAGGCTCTGGATTTTATAGATGCCGTAAAGCTGGTCGCGGATCGCGGAAAGTTTATGCAGGACGCTGTGCCTGAAGGCAAAGGCGCCATGGCTGCCATTATCGGAATGGACGATTACCTGGTGGAGAAAATCTGCGAGCTGGAAGCCAACGGTGAAGTTTTGTCAGCGGTGAATTTTAATTGTCCGGGTCAGGTGGTGATTGCGGGCACCAGTGCGGCGGTTCGGCGAGCAGTTGCACAGGCCTCGGCAGCTGGCGCGCGGCGCGCGGTGGTGTTACCGGTCAGCGTGCCATCTCATTGTGCTCTCATGCACGAGGCGGCGGAAAAAATGGCCGAGCGGCTAAAGTCGGTGGAAATTCGTTCCCCGTCAATACCGGTGATTCACAATGCCAGTGTGAATACCGAGTCGGATCCGGAAAAGATTCGCGAATTGTTGGTAAGACAGGTGGAATCGCCGGTTAAATGGTCGGAGACCATCAATAAAATGGTAGAGGCCAATGACGTGGATAAGATTGTGGAATGCGGACCCGGTAATGTCCTGACCGGTCTGGGTAAGCGCATAAACCGGGCCGCCACATCCTTTTCAGTGTCAGACCCTGAGAATCTGCAAAAGGCTCTGGCTGCCTGCGCTGGTTAATGCAAACAAAATATAACACCGGAAGGGAACAGACATGAAAGACGAAATCGCACTTGTGACCGGGGCCACGCGCGGCATCGGCAAAGCCATTACCCTGGGTTTGGGGCGGGAAGGCGCCTATGTCGTGGGCACCGCTACTTCAGGTAAAGGTGTAGAAAGTATTAATAATTATCTGAAAGAAAACAATATTGATGGTGTCGGTATGGAGTTGGATGTGACCCGTCAGGAGTCGGTGGACGAGGTTTTGAAACAGATTGCCGAGAGCAAGGGTGTGCCGACGGTTCTGGTGAATAACGCAGGCATTACCCGCGACAATATCCTCATGCGCATGAAAGAGGACGAATGGGACGCTATTATGGATACCAATCTCAAGTCCGTGTTTCGCCTGAGCAAAGCCTGTCTGCGAGGCATGACCAAGGCCAGAAAGGGACGTATTATCAGTATCAGCTCGGTGGTGGGCGCGGCAAGAGAAATTT
>Ga0224511_10001476_pt1 | contig 14307 bp, 5 predicted proteins | sample SF_May12_sed_USG_2_FD_169988 | JGI IMG/M metagenome (GOLD analysis project Ga0224511, IMG submission 169988) | Sediment microbial communities from San Francisco Bay, California, United States - SF_May12_sed_USGS_8_1 | ecosystem: Environmental > Aquatic > Marine > Sediment | place: USA...
AAGGGGAAGTGAGGTGAAGTGAAGTGAGATAAAGTGAGGTGAGGTGAGGTGAAGGGAAGTGAGGTGAGGTGAAAGGAAGTGAGGTGAGATGAAGTGAGGTGAGGGGAAGTGAGGTGAGATGAAGTGAGGTGAGGTGAGGGGAAGTGAGGTGAGGTGAGGTGAGGGTGAGGGGAAGTGAGGTGAGGTGAGGAGAAAGGAAGTGAGGTTAGATGAAGTGAGGTGAGGTGAGGGGAAGTGAGGTGAGATGAAGTGATGTAATGTTGGTGAGCGAGGTGAAGTGAGGTACGGTTAGATGTAATGAGAAGAGGTGAGGGGAATAAGGTGAGATGAGGTCAAGGCGTTGGGTTGATGTGATGTGATGTGAGCTAAGATGAATGCGGTGAATGCGGTAAGGTGAGGAGAGGTAAGGTCGGGTGAGGTATTAGCGGTGAGTTGATATGAGGTGAGGTGAAGTGAGATAAGGTGAAGTAAGGTGAGGGTCGGTGAGTGGGAAGCCCTGTCTTCGCATAAGCAACATTTGGCTGATAGGTAATTCGTGCCGACGACGAAGTCACTAAGTTATTTTAACTATACATGTATAACACTATCAAGTGTTATACCCGGGGTTTGATCTTCGACCGCAGCGGCAGGAAATTCTTAAACCGCTGCTATACCAACAAAGCTAACTTGGCAGACGCTAATAAAAGTTGATCCACAGATTAAATGTATTATGTTATAATACTGATGTCAGCAAAAGAGAATCCTCGCTCTTCAGGAAGAATAGCTTGATTGGAGAAAAAGCGGTTTCCGTTTTATTGAATGTGTTCAACAATGGTAATGTTTTTTGCCACACAACTGACGCCCCCAAGCGTACACTATAAATGATCAGAACAATGTTTACTTCACACTCATGGAGTACGTTGCGTTTTTTTAAAGACATCACACATACACTACACACCTGCTATACAAATGCACTATCGTGATTTAATATTTTAATTTACTTTCCTGCATAGTCGTCTGAAGGAGATACTCATTAACTATTCACGAAAGTATATGACACAGACAGAGTTTACAACACATGTGCGAAATCTAAAACCTAGTATAATATGAGAAAATAATGTTTCAACACATACATCCATGTTTCGTCTTACCTTAATTGGTACCAACATATCTTCTAAATTATGTACGCCTATGTTGGTATGGCACCGGACTTGTAATCCAATGGTCAATGGTTCGACCTCCATCTCGAGCGGCAAACACCCTCTGTTATGCTGGAATGTGCAAGGGCTTGTCCAGTTGGCCCTCACAGCTGACTCTTGAAAGGAAGGAGTTTGCTTACTTTAGTATATTAAAGAACACAGAAACACCGTGATATATCCTTTTTAGGGTTGCAAAATGACATTTAGTCAATTATTGAAACAAAGAAACAAACTTCTGAATTATGTAATTGGCTTCATATTTGTTTAGTGGCCCAAAAGTGTTAACAAACTGCACGCGGGGAAATGTTTACACATTGCAAATTGAAGGCTTTAAATCGTATCATATTTAAAGTTATTGTTTTTTGTTTTATATTCAGACATAATTTTCTATTTACAAGATCTCAGTGTTTGCAAACATTTTTTATATTACAAAGAACAAATTGTGTAGTTATTGTTGGCGTATGTGAAAAATTTCCAGCTAAAGCTTTAAATGTTAAGACGGTATTTCTCTTATATTTAATTCAGGCGTTTATAAGACCTATAACACTCCGGTTGATGTTACCTGTCTCATAAAGACTTTTGTGGAAAGGGGTTATACTCAGTGTAATTGAATTTCGTTTTTAGTATCCTTCGTTGTCGCTCTTGTCAATATTTTTTTCAGTTTAGTTTTCATAAAGAGTAAAGCTATTCGTCAACATTTAATATAATTATTAAATGTGTCAGGCAATGTATATTAAAACGTATAACTGCACGGCTTTTTCCTCTGTAAAGAGGAAATAGCTTAGTTAAAACTAATTAACGTCGATGACGAACCATGTTATCATAGTGTATATTAATATTAATCGCCATTTATTCTAGATGCAGCCCATATCATTTTTAACGATGTAAGTTGGGAACAAAAACTAGACATATCCTTCTATGTCGGGCGATAGTAAAAACATCGCATTATACAACGTCTTTTGAATGACGCGTTGCGGGTTTTAAAGATCTGTCATCGTCCACTATTTTTGGTTTGGTAAATTGTTTTGTTGTTGTTGTTGTTTTTAATAAAGTTCCGCTATGAGCTAGGGGCAATATTAGTATTAACCAATCTGCATTAAAATAGTTGATTTCTACAAACTAAGTGAAAGTTTTAAACTTTGTCTTAAACAAGCCAAAGATCTGTTGAAATTATCCTGTTTGTTTCCATTAGGAGACATCAATGTGTACCATTGCTTGCTGTCAACGAAAGAGTAGTCTCTCTTGAACATTTAGGTCAATAACAGCCTTTCATAACAACTTTTTGGTTTCAGTATACTAATGTGTAGTTTATTCTGAATAATTATGTATGAACTCTTTAATTATCGGCGTTTCAAGGATAGGAAGTACTGTATCGCTTTTTAGGTGCTGAAACTGTAATGTGGATCTGTTTAAATAGTAAAAGTTGCATTGATAAAACTCATCAATAGAATTTGTATAAATGTTTGTCTTTAATTTATTTCCAGTCGAATATGTTTGCTTTTCTGTTTTTATCAGACTCAATAATTTAATATTTTCAAAGAATATTGTATCGTACCAATTCAATTTGGTGACGATCTTGATTATCTATCTATCGACGTTTTCTAGGTGTCTGCTATAAACAAGAACTGACACCTTTGTTCCGGATATTCAATATCTGTATTTTGATTGATTGAGTGCCCACGTACTCAAAAGTCTTATTTGTCTTTCCGAAACGTTTCAGTTGACGTTTTATATGTATTGGTATTCGTTGACAATTCTAGACAATAATTTAAAAGACCATATATATTATAGGTTAAATCAAATAAGTTCATGCATCGTACAATGCCAAACTGCTACAAAAATATTCCATGTAGGAAATGTGAATGGAAACGTTTTAAAAACAACAAAAACGTCATATAAATATCATTAGTAAAGTTGTATCTAAAGAATTGACAGAAAACATACGCATACCCAGGACTACAATAATTCATTTTATTTCCCAATTAATATTCTAGAAGTTCTATCCAAAGGACAACCATGACATGTGTCAGTCGATCCTCATGTTAGTTTAAGCTTTTTTTATTGTATGTTACAATTCTAAAGTTATTTATCTGTGAGCAAACATTCATTCTGAGAGGCCTTTCAATATATACTTTTTATTTGTTTAATGTTAGTGTCGCTGTTTGTTTTAGAATTTGAATTGCAATATCACTGTTTAGTTTGGTATTAGTTTTCGAAACAAATGAAGAGTCGAATTTAGATACTTCGATCATTTGCAACTCCTCGCAATACGTCAACTTTTGTTTTCACGGACAAAAGCTCAGACGATGAGGATTAAAACAAACACTCATTTGACAAGACACTAGCCATAAGTGTTATTCATATCGAAATGAAGTACCATTACAAATAATTTAATAAAACTAATATCGATGCAATTCTTATTTAAGGGTTTTGCTGTTGAATTATATAAATAATAGGGTTTCAGAACGGTGTTTGTTTTTCTAGACTCTTTATGTTAACTGTTATAAAATGTAAACATCATTGGCAACTATTCAAAACATTGTGTATAATATTGTCGTTCCTTGCCCGCCTCGTGCAATCATTAGCTTCATTCTGTTATTCAACTGCGCAAAAACATGTACATTGATCTACTCTGGGCTTCTTTTTGTAAAACTTTCCCTCGAGCAAAACGATCAGCTATTACTTTTAGCAATAACAGCTCGAATCCAGGCGAGACAAACGGAAACCAGGCGAGACACAGGAACATAACGTATTATTACTAATATCCATTGGTAAGTTATTGGGGGCGCTTGTGAGCGTATGTTCATAATACAAACCGCTGTAATTCAGTTATTTTGGACAATGACCATGCTATTCAAATGTGATCAGCTAAACTAATGTTGATATTTTTGTTTGACGTTGCAGACTGTCAGAAGTAATAGGTACTGAGAACAAGCGTCGGTGCTAGACGCTGTTTAAGGTATGACCTTCCTAATGAATTCACATATTTGCAGCTAGGAAGAGATTTTATAAACCTTTTTTTATTTAAATATATGTCATTTTAAGACGACCCACCGCACAACTTTCCTCAGTTTTTGGATTTTTGATTTTATAAACAAGATTGAACATTTTCATTTTATTCATATTTAAGGGAGGTAATAAGGTGTAAAATTACTTCCCTTTAATTTAAATTAAGCAAATATAGGTAACTTGCATTTTAAAAAAACGGACAGAGGTCATCCCTTGTAAGACTTATGTTGTAATCATCTTCTCATCTAGAGTAAATGTCAAACCATCATTATATGTATATTTACAACGGACACTCGATTTATACAAACGTCATAGTATGTGTGTCATGTTCTAATAAAAGTCACGCATCAGAGCATTGATCATGGAAAATACTTACACTCACCCTAATTTCCAACGCCCCCTGAATTCATCTGACGATATCTCGTAGGAATATAACTCGATTGTTGCGAAACTCACCAGTTATACAAATCAAAGTATTTTACGTTATATTGTTTGTTTGTTTTTAAAAAACCATACCCATACGCATTTTTGAGAAAATACTGTTTTTCGAACATTACCCTATTTTTGAAATTCACAAAACTGCGACCGTAATTTCAGTACAAATTTAATCACAATTAACGTATTAAACCGTGTTAAAAAAATAAAATGTACTTAAATTCAACCCTAACAATAATTAACCATATAAATAATTCCATTCTAAATGTTTATGTTACCATGGTAACGATTTCTTGTATAAACGTTTGCGCCGTAAAGGCGCAACGAAATGAATTCAATTTAGCACAAAACCGACCAACAATTTCAGCCGCGTTTCTTAACATTTCCATTTGGTAACAAACTTCATTTGAACATGCCTGTGCTAGAAGAGTCACATTTAGGCGATTTTGGCGCACCTATTCTTTGCACTTCCGATCTGTGCGGGATGTTTTAATGTTTAAGTGACGAGCTATTTAAATCCAGCATAATAATTGTCTGTAGATTGTCAATTTAAGATAAGATATATTGTTATCTACTATTCTGGGCATATTGCAATTAACGAAAACAGCACGCGCCATAGAAAACGAGGTCATTGTTAGTGACGTCATCAATGTAAAACAAACGCTTTCCGAATTAGATTTTGTCCGGAAATAGTATTTGTTTGATTGTTTGTAATGTATCTATGTTATATGGAAGATTAAAATAATTTTAAGCAACCCGTGCTAAAAAAAGCTTTTTTGAATTTGCAACATTAATAAACGTCAATTGCGCGTTATAAAGATCTTCTGCGCGTGCATAAGCTTCTGCCATTAGTTTATATTTTTTGTTTTTTTACATTCATCTTAATATTCTTAATCATTTACAACCAATTTTTATACTTTTTAGAAGAACGATGGCTAGCGTAGGGACGTAACGTCAAAATCACACGTGACGTCATCATGTTGCCGAAGCTTTCTAAATTTCAAAATTTTAAGAAGAATTTTAAAGACGCTGTGTTAAAGTATATTGTAGTGAAATTTTATAACTTTACATGATCTATTTACCATACAGTGTCAAATTGAAAATGGGGGCGTTGGAAATTTGTTTGAGTGTATTAGCGTTTAACAATTGAAGTAACATTTTACACGTGACCACGTCGCCTGTGGTTATAGTGACATGTTAATTTAGATCATGTTTGTAAGCATTACTTAAACAAAAATAAGCATACAATTTGCACAAATGTTTTCATTGATGAGACAGGTTGTCGCGCAAAAGGATCTTATTGAAATCATAAAACGTGTTACCAAACATTTGGCACGATTTAGATTAAACAACGACAAGCAGAAGAATCTCATTAATTCCTTAAAAAGATTGGTCAGACAAGAAGATCAAAAGATGAAATAGGTCGTGATTATGTTTGTCCAGATTTTACTTAACCATAAATGAATGAATTAAAAAAATTCAGCACAAACGCTGACAGACGGATTGTCGCCGGGAATAATTACATTTATATCTTAAGAAGTGTGGTCAAATATCAACGACACCGGTCAAAGATTGACCAAATCATATGTTCATGGTTCTAACATTACCACGGATGGATGGATTAAAAAATAACTCGTCGCAAACGCGGACAATATTAAGACAGACTGTGGCAATATCACATATATTTAAAAGTGTTGTCAGGTCAAAATTTGGCTCTAACTGTACCATTGATCTACGAATATTGATGGATTGTGCATTGATAAGACGGAGTGTCACACATAAGAATTCCATATTAATACATTAAAAGTTGTTTGCGCACATAGTTTTCAAAAACGAAAAATTGACAAACTATACTTGTTCACCAGAATTCGCATAAGTGGGCTCGACTATGTTGCCCTTTTAGCAACATATTTCTAGTCAATGATTGGAATGAACACGGAAATAAAGCATACAAGAAGATAAATAAGTGCTTAATTGACTGGGGACAAAGTGGTGTGATACTTATGTCCGCAATAACTCTTATAAACTACCATTGTGAATTACATTGTATTTTATTAAATGTTTCTTTCAATTGATATATTTACAGTCACACACTTGTATTAAATAAAATGAAAGAAAGAATTTGGGCGATGTTATCTTTTCCTTTTCTTCGCATATTAATTGAACTATAGTTTATTGTTTACTCATAATGTTGTTTAGACATTTACAGTGAGTAAAATCTTCGGTATTCTCTTAAACGGTGCAACCTGGGAAGATAAAGCATACCACGTTTTTAAATATCGTTTTCTTGTTCGTGTTGCTTGCATAATTAATGTAATTACATATCAAATGGCGTTTTGTTTCGTTGTCGCATATAACAGTTATATTTAGGGCAGTGCAAAGACAAATCGTTTAACGATTGCAAAGTTTTCCTCTAGAGGTTACTGCCGCGTTGTTTTGAAGAATTACTCAAAAATAGTCACAATCCACTCTCAATGAGGCAATTGAGTTGTACTGCGCTCTCAATAAAAAACAGAAGAACCATTGTAATTTTTAATTGTTTATTTTCAGCAAAATTAAACACTTAATTAAAAGGATGAAAAACAAAAACAAATATTGGCCGCATAATTAATGTGCCCAAGCTAACACTAAGCAATCTAGGTTTTTAGTTAAATTAATGCATCGAAACAAACACGAACAGAATATCAATGCAGCGACTGTTGATATTTTTATATTTCGTCAATACGTGGATTCAGTTTTATGACGTAATGTTACGGTGTCTAGGAGAAGAAAACGATTTAAGTCACGTGATATTGTACAAAGATAATTAAGCTAGTAGTTCTTTGGTTCGCGCAGTTGTCAGTCAGAAGTAGCCAAGGCAGTTTCTATGGTTCCCAAGTATTAACCGAGCCAACATGGCTTTCTATTTTAAACATTTTGTCGGAATTGCATTAATTTGTCTTGTGAAAAATTATATGTGTACAGCAACCATTCAAAGTGTGGCAACAAAGTTTACGGGAGGAAAGAAACTTTCTACAAGTTATTCAACACTGGAGAAGATTTCAAAAATCCAGTGCGTGGAAAGATGCAACAAAGACAAACAGACAGGCGGATGCACTCTGGCAGGCTATAACAAGGCCACGCGGAGTTGCTATCTGAGCGCCGATGACCCGCAAGATGTCTTGGACACCACGGATGAGGCGTATGGCGTCTTTTTCTATGAACAGGACCAAACTGGTAACAACCAAATTTTATTGCTGTAGTAAAATGAACCATAGTAGTTTACAATAATAGCTCTTTACTCTGAGTGATACAATAATCTTACGGTTCAAATATTTTAATACAATAGAATAGTTTTTTATATTTTAACTATTTAGTATAACAGCTGATTAAAATTATTAACGCAGTTACACAAAAAACCAATTACAGATATAACAAAATGTATTCATTGAAAATCTAGTTGACTATTCAGTTTTTGTTATTTTAATGTGGGGTTTTTAAACAGTGTTTTATATAAAATCAGGTTTTGTGGGTTGTTTGTCATAATGTTTAATCACCACATTACCTAACTGTTTAGTTTTCAATAGTTAAAAAAATCTTAACAACAGTTATTAAAGCGATTTTAAATTGTCAGCTTACTGCTATTAGTCACACGAGACAATTAAGTTATTTATACGTGTACCTTAATTCAATATTAAAGGTACCACGACACCGCCCCCAACGACGACTGAGACCCCAACGACGACTGCACCGCAAACTTCCAATGCACCGCAAACCACGACTTCTTCTGGTAAGTCACTTACTTGTATTATAATTGGTGTTCTGTTGTTGTGATAAACATTTCGTGATTTATAAATATGATTAGTTGAACGAAAGTTTTACTTTCGTTATTATTAATTTGACAATTATAACAACTCAATGCATATTATTTTATATCATATGTTTTGTAAGTTGAAATGCATAACTAATTGTGTAATATGTGTAACACGGTGGAGGTTAACATAAATAAATGACAAAATTATTCTGCTTAAATGGACAGGATCATTTTTTGCTGCGAAAAAAACTTGTTTAAATTCTTGGCCATGTGTTCAGTTTCTACCAATGCAAAAATATTGATGTAAAAAATGTTAACATGGCATGTGCCTTTTTCTTGTTTTTTATTGCTACGAAGCGACTGGCAAAGAAAATAAATTAGTTTTTTGTTTCTTTAACACACTGTAGAAACGCAAACAACAATCGAGAAGCTTTGTGATTTTATTTAATCGAAATTGTAATTTTGGAAGCAAATAATCACTAATTGTTAAATATTAACATTCCCTTATTATTTTCTGAAAGATTAAAAAACGTTCATTTTGCATAACCCGCATGGTTCATTCACGCGAAAAATGACGTCGTTGCTTACTTGATTTAAGAGCTTTTACTGGTCAGCGCAAGGAAACGTAAACCAATAAATATGCCTACTACATTGACAAAGAATTGACGTAAATAATAAAGTTGAAATAAAGCCTTTCATAAGATTGTCTATCAAGCGGCAAACTAAGCGTAATTATGTGTGGCAAACATACATTTTATTTTATGTCATTTTGGATATTTGACTATGAAATTTCTTGGAAATATATTTAAGTTTGGTACCATAATTATTTCGTAGCAAAATAGTTTGTAATATACAGCAATTCATATTACTCTAAGCCACATATATACACATTTATAAGTGTTGCTATTAAGATGCACCTCCTTGCATTTTGTCAAATGTAGGTAAAAGCAATAAGGTACTCATGTTAATTATTCTGTAAAAGGATTCAAAATAATACGACGTAAGCTTATTAAATCAATAAAAACTAACCACTGTAACATCGGAAACCAATTCGTGCACTTAGAATACCATTATATTTTAATTACTAAATTATGATCGTTCATCGAGGCCTAACTTGTGCGACTGAGGAACCTCTCCTGGACGGCACCAACCCTGTACCAGACAGCTACTTCACGGCGTCAAGCTATGATACTACTTTTACTGAGGCGACAGTGGATGCGCCCAAGGCTCGTATGAGTGCCGATTGGTGTTGGTCTCCCCATCATGACGAAATGAATGCACAGCCACCAACGTACTATCTTCAGGTAGAAACACACGCCTGATTATGCAGGTGTTATCAAATAATTAGTAGAAAATGATGCCTTTAAAATTGATGGTTTGCGTGTACATTTCCAATGTTTTAAAACAAAATCTGGACACAATTTCCATATTGTTCATCATAAACTCTGTCGCACATTTTCTGAAAACTGATTAAATTACTGAATTGCACTCCTTAAAACGCATTGTTTAGTGTCAACATGTAATACATTATCCTATAAACAGGTGCGATTTCAAGCTTTAAGTACAGTGGCTCGAGTTGCAACCAAATCCTGCTATACGAGTAGCGCAAGTTTTCCATCATGGGTCATTCAGTTTCGTCTGGCTTACTCTGAAGACTGTGTGGGATTTACCAATCTTCTTGACAGCGCTGGAAATAACGTCGTAAGTTAAATTGCTCGCTTGGTTGCTAGCATTACTTAAAGCTGCTTTGTTCTAGGATTATGCATTCAGAGAAATTAAATGCGTTTGCAACGGGGTAGAATATTATATAAAAATGATAAAATACACTCTTGTCTTGTACGACAATTGTAATGAATAGTATCTGCCACTAGCAGAGTGTTAATGTTCTGTGTATTATACTACGTTTTTTATAGAAAATATAGAATATACATGTTGTTACAAAATCACGGTAATAAATGCATATGAATTTGTGATCAGTTCATTCAAAATACTTATCACACTTTTTTAGTCGAAAAAAACATTAAGGTAAAACTTTAAGCAATATTGAATAAAAAAAATCGGGTAGTTGTATATAACGTTTATTTCCAGAGCATCCAATTTTCTTTATAAGTATAACAATTATCTGTCTGATTTTAATTCGGACGCTCTTTTCAATACATCAGAATCTGTAAAACGTATCTTCCTGTTGGGGCATTTATCTTAAAATGTTACCTGGTGTTCGTATCTTGTCCATATCGGGGTAAATGGCTTTCTGGGAACCAGTTTACAAAGATGAAAAATACGTATACTGATACGTTAAATTGAGTCCAATGTTTTCCAACTCGGTTCACTTTTCACGGATACGGTTTTGCTGGTATGGGTTCTTGTGCAGACAAATAAAAAAGCACCTTTAATACTTAAATAAATGTACAGTAGTACAGTAGGTATGGCATGTATGGTTGTTCAGATACTTGACAAATATAACATTTATTATTGATAACTAAAACAATTCTATCGAACATTTATTTATGTTTGCATATTTGGACCAAATGCACAATACGTTTATACTTACAGACGTTCCCTGCAAACACAGACCAATACAATGTCGTGGAGAACCAGCTGCCCACCCCGGTCACGGCTCTTTGCCTCCGGTTATATCCTCTGGTGTTTAATAACTTTGCAGACCTAAAACTGGAAGTGTACGGATGTACATTCGTTTAAAAACCAGTATGTATCCTCATATCAAATGCAGAGTGGTATATTGCCTGTGATTTGGCGTAAACATTTCCGACAAACATATGTTGATAGAAATGTTTTATGTCAGTTTTATTGCAAATATGAATACAATATGTTTTTTAATATCTCAATAAATTGAAAAACAAACATTATTTACATTACTGTGTTAGTTTGTCGAGTAGTTTCTGTTTATTTCATGATTTGCCAATCCTCCTCTTCAATCTCCTTATGCACCTCAGTGTTTTGCTTGAATTCAAGATGGAGAAACCCAGTGCTAAAAACCGAGCGAAACGATGTAAACAAAGTTGTAAGCATTTATTTTGTCGACATATGGGATTTAAATACAACATCAAAAGGTTGCACCTAATTCTATCAAAATTATGTTTTATATTTGTTTCATTATGTTACTAGTTATTGTGGAGAGAACACACACTTTCAAAATATTATATTTCAATTATGCGAACACGTCTGCATATCGTAACGTTCGTTTTGTGTAAACAATAAAGGTTTATATCATAATTGGTCAGTATATCGACTGCTGAAATGATTTACTCAGTCTTTTCAAGACTAGCTATTCAAAAAAGGATAGTTTGTGTTTCGATCAGAAAAAAATATTTATTTACTTCTCATTTACTATAATATTACCTATATTGTATAAATGTCTTTGCTCTTCCTTCCCCCGTCTTTTTAAAAGTCGAAAATGCTTCAACGTGAGCCAGATTTGTTTATTTTAAAGTTTAGTATATAGAATCTGTGAGGAGCCGTTGAGAATATACTGACAATACCTCTACAACCTCTGAGACACATGTATTAAAAACGTGTACCTTATTATTGTGAATGTACATGTAACTCTTATTCGATCAAACATACATGGGAATACATGTTTAATTTGTTAAAATACATCTATCAAATTTAACTAACGTTTTGGTCAAGGAATAGAACATGTGTATAATGAAATATTTGGTGTCCGTGTTTACAAGCGATGAGATTTCCATTTCAATATATATTACGCTTAAACTCTTTTCGAAATAAGTGTCCAAAACTAGTTGGTTACTCTCCGTATAGTAAATTGAATATTCAATCATTGTAAAGTATAACACTAAAACAATGCGTTTTCTATCTTTTTATGAATAAAACATTCGAATTCAATATTAAATAATATACCGATGAAGATGTAAGGCATTGTAAATAAATCTAGGCATTTGTAAATCTGACACTAGCTGCATGATTAAACTATTAATATTTAAGGCGCTTTAAGGCGCTTTCCGAACGTTAACACAGGATAATGAGTCGGGCAATAATTTCATTTTAAAACGTCTGCAAATAACGTGTTAAAAGATGTGTTGAATATTTTGAAAATTAACATTTCTATTCTAACGAATAGTTGTTTACTTATACCAAAACAATAGCAATATGATGCGCGCATATTCTTGGCTTTAAAGGGAAAATTTATATGAAAGGACAGAAAGTATGTAATATAAAACATATTTAACGAATGTGTCAAATATGTTGAGTTATTCGCCTTTGTATCCACATTCTTCAGAAAGAAAGTACTTTATATTTGTGCTGGACACATTTTGCAAATGATCACCAATATGTAGTAAAACAGTTTGCGTTAAATTCAACTGAAATTGTAAATATGGTAATACCATCATGGAAACACTCGTCATTTTTTAGAATTTACCCTTCATGTACATCTCTCCAATGATAAGAATACTAATTTTAATTCAATACTGCCGATTAAAAAAACAAGGGAAATACAAACACACGTACAAACCACTATTGACAACTATTCTCAATTCAAAATATTTCTGAAAAAGGTTTTACTAAACTGCGAAAAAGAGAAAGAAAAAAGACTTGGTACATTGTATTAATTGATAGTTAACGATTGACTTTAAATATCATTATATCAATTGAAGACTACATCAAACAACTCTGCAAACTAAATTCTCGTTTTGATGCTAGCAATAGCTTTTGAAACAGCTAAATCAAAGCATTTTGTCAATTAATTAAGGGAAAGCACTATGCCCTGTTTAAACTGATTTTTCTCGCCTGTTTATTTCTTTCACAACAGTAATACGCAATACTAAAGTGAACGAATTGTGAAGTAAGCAAATTCAAATTAATACATTAAAAACTAAAAGACGGAATTTATTTGACCCTATCTGATTGATCTCCAACTTTGTTTCTTCAAACATCTCCTTAATTCAAATGAACAGAAATATTGATGAATAATTGTGAATAATAATTAATACACTCACATCAAATTAACTGTTTTACATATTTAAATGCATTGAATGGACATCGTTTTTCATGAAACATGCGTCAATTCTGCTGACAAATTGTTAACAATAAACGATAAACGAAGCAAAATCTTAAGCATGTTTACGACCAGATTGGAGACGAGTATATTGGATTATACGTTTAAACTAGTTATGCGATGATGTATTGCTGATGATAATTTGCCATGTGTAATTCATAACTACACACGACTCAGGGTACACTGAAAAGACAAGGTAAGGTTCATTTCAAAGATAATTATACTTTATAGTTGTTTATATCAACATATATGTAACTTGTCAGTGGCTTATAACCATAATATTTCAAACATTGTTAATAAGAATAAGATGAAGAATATATTAATTACATAGAGGATATTTGTTGTTTTTGGTAGGACACGGATTTTTGGTTCACCAGTGATCACAGAAAATTATGAAATGAGAGACACAAATGCACGAGTGGCGCAGCCACGAGTGGAAAAATGTTTTTCTGTGATCACGAGTGAATCTAAAATCCATATCCTACCCAAAACTAGCACATTTTCTTTTTTTCTTTTATGCTTAAAATTAATTTAAATAGTCTCCATAATATCAGACTTAATTTTCCCCGCTGGGAGCCCCAAGCCATTCCACCAACAAACCACCAGCTAAACGAGGATTCCCAAGTAAAACAATGATGGCTTGTTTGTGGTTGATGGCTTGTTTGTGCATGAAGGTCTTTATGTTTATGTGCAATTGACCTAAAAAAAGGCGTGGATATTCTAGCAGCTTTATAGTAATTGAGAAATAACTGTAGGCATGGATTTTCTAATAAATCAGGGGCAGTAACTCTAAGGAAAATTGACCAATCCAAAAGAAAAATAGACAGGCATCATCACAGTATGTTGGTTCTTATTTA
>Ga0224511_10001477_pt1 | contig 14302 bp, 9 predicted proteins | sample SF_May12_sed_USG_2_FD_169988 | JGI IMG/M metagenome (GOLD analysis project Ga0224511, IMG submission 169988) | Sediment microbial communities from San Francisco Bay, California, United States - SF_May12_sed_USGS_8_1 | ecosystem: Environmental > Aquatic > Marine > Sediment | place: USA...
TCGTTATGTCGGTACAAGTGTGGAATATGTATAAAAATATTGTTCGTCGCAGTCATCCATCTTTATTTCAATCTTTGTAGTCAGAAATAGAAATCATTATAGTATAGGAAGGTACTGTTACATGGAACCCACGTGTCAAAATTATTGGTGTTCAAATGATTTCATCTTGAACATATGTTGCAGACAAAATAATTTAATATTCATATACACACTGACATTTAGAGTGATTGAGAGTATGACTTAACAACAACTGAAAATTAACAACAGCGACTTGAACGCTAACGATTCACAGCGACGAATTTTACAATTTTTCACTAACTTGCCGCATTTCCATAGTATGCATGGAAATTGGACGTAAAGACGCATAGAGAGGTTATAAGATAAATCGACCTCCACCTCGACAAAAAGTACATTGATTTGTATAGAAAACAGTCTGACGATATGAAGTAAGAACGTCGAAACCGAATAATGTCTTTGTAGACGCCTACGAAACCCTAAAATAGTTCTACGTTTGTCATTTTGATGGCCTTTGTATACAAAATGTCTCGTGCTGTTATACACTTATTCCCAGGAAATGAAGTTTTTTTCTGATAATACAAAAATTACATAATTCCCCCACTACTACATTTACATAACTCTCCCACTACTATACCTCGGCGCAAGGGACAGGGCACATCTTTATATTAGTGATATTTGAAAATAATCCTAATGTCTAGTGCTCACATTCGCAAACTGTAATAATTAAACAATAAAGTATAACTTGATGAGGTATCCAGGGAAACAATGGTGAGAGCACCGTATCAAGAGTCAAGTCTAATGGTACCATGGAGAAAGTTCTGGTACATAAACGTAGCCGGCACGAACAAATAGTTTTCCGTAATTAGCATGTAAATTATTACATGTAAGACAAACCTTCTGTTACATTTTGCGGAATGCCACAAAAAACGTTACAAAATAATGTAAGATATCCATTATATATCGTGTTGAATTATTCTCAATATACTTCAGAAACCAGATAAAACTTTAGAACAGACAGTCATCTAACGTAATATAAGTATCTAATGCATAGCTGATTTGTTACTATTATTTCTGGAAAGTGTTTTTCTTTCGCTAAATGAATTAAAAAAAATATTGCACATCCATTATGTATATTTTCATTTAAATATCCATTCAGACATATATTCGTATAATAGTTTTGAAAGGGAAAGCTTTTACATACAGCGTGAGTAAGTTGCCTTTAATGTAATACACACAATTATCTAAGATAGATGTTTGATTTGTAAAAGAAGTTACAATGTACACATGCTTCTTCTTATAATTTTAACATTTAAAGCCTTGTTACTTTAAACAATTCCAAGAAGTATGGTTCCACATAAACACAATTCAACACAACTAAATTAACATTGAAGATGATAACAAATAGTTTTCACTCTATTGACCGTCTTTTTATCAAAATTAATATCCCGTTGTGTTTATAAAAATGTAAATTAGTGTTTTAATTGGCTAAGCTATGATGCCTTCTGGTAAACCATGTATGTCCATTGATATGCAGAACGCAAAGGAGTTCTTAAAACAGATTTGATAATTATACACATCCGATAACCAAATGCGTTTGTGTTGATACAAATGTGTTTTTAACCATTTTAATTCTAATTTCAAAGTATTGATGCAATTAATATTATATTGCAAATGAATATATTTAAATGTGTCTAGTTATGGTTGTTTATAATTCCAAACAAGTATATTTATAATTCATATCGCACTTTCCTACTTGTGTATCCTTTATTTACTTGGTGTCCATCTATCTACTTGATATCCTCGTCATTGGTATTAACACATATGATAAACCTTCACGTCACCAGTGCAGGAAAGTGCAATGGATCGTTTCACTTGCCGTTTTGATATTTTAAAGCAAAAACAAGCTGTTCTTAAATATATTTTTATAGTAGTATGGTCTATTTCACAAGTTAGTATAAATCCTATTGTGTGAGTTTTTTGTACATGTATATGGGTTTTTTTTCTTTTTTTGTATTGTTCGCATATTTGTGTTTGTAAACCTGTTTTATTAAATCGTGTATACATGCAATTGTTCTTGTACATGTAGCATTGGCCGCTCTGCTAATAGTTCACACATTACATGTTCATACCTATATATTAATATATTTTTATCAATCATCCTCAGCCACCCACGATATTATGAGTCGGGGTAAACCATACACACTGCGACATCAATTTGCATGATTTGATTGTAATACTCTACAAGAAAGATTTGACAACACTTTAAATAACAATAAAAGGTTACTTTAAAACAAAAAAATGTTTTGGTTGAAATATTGTTTCAATGAATTATAGTGTGTGCTTTTTTTTTATTGAGGAAACAAAAGTTCCTGCTGAATTGATTTTTGATTAATCGCAGCGGCTGCTAAAACAGTCAAATCAAGACTAAAGGGCAGTTTCTCGAGACATATCCATGATGTTTAATATTAGAAAATTGTGAAAAATCACATTGTATTCAACACCTACATGTATCAAGTACAAAATCACGACTTGCCCCTGGTTAAACAACCTTAATTAGTTTGTAATTAGTTTGTAGATAAAACAGAGATTTAAGTAAGTTAAGACACCAGACGCCAGTGCGATTTTACATACAGTTTGCAAGTTAACCACATATAATTTCTAAACCAATTTTCAGAAATACAAAATGTATCCATTACATATTACATATCTGTTAAGGTTTTTTCACCTCGTTCAAGAAACTCGGTACTGGAACAAGAAATAGTTTGTTTCGTGTCACACATATCATAATAAAACTATTTTAAAATGAACCCGTCTAAAGATTCAAGATTTGGTTTCCAGAAATATAGATTGTATACCACAAACATTGGCGTGCTGGGTTTGAACGCACGGCACTTGCATCCACAGAATGACGTTATCGGCCAGTATAACTACGTATCTGAAGAGATCGGTTTATCTACATACTAATTTATGCTGATCCCATATAGGGTTAAAGAATAACGTCAAACGTTTACAAATATACATTACATACTTATGATAATTTGTCTCTAAAGGTAGACAATTACATTGTTGTAGGTGGGTTATTTGGTGTTTACTTTCCATACTACATTGAATCAATCTTAAAAAAAACTGATTGTGACCCCGCCTGTTTTTAAGTTAAAATGTATCTTACATGTAATTCGATTGTGTGATGGTTTCATTATAAAAATACTAACTGTCACATTGAAATAATATCCATCATAAAAGGATCCTGGGCTTGAAACGCAGTAAAGGAAATGCATTAATAGATATAAAATACACGTTATACATCGTGTTGATTTATTGATAGAAGAACTGTATAACATGTCTGGCATGGTTTTTATGTTAAATCATACAATAATTAAGGTTGTTTCACCGACAAATTGCGTCTCGATTTGTGTTACATGTACGTTTGTGTTGATCATTCTTAACGTGGCTTAAGGACACTTCCAGACACCTAACGGTGTCTGGCATCCAAATTGCGTGACATGAACACGCTGGACATAACAACAACGAAACTAATTCAGTTCTGAAATACGACGTGCCATTCGTTAAACATCTAAAATTATCGATTAAAATTTTAATGCATCTCCATTAACAGAAGTATTGGAAACAATTGATTATATTATTATTAATACTTGAAGCATAGTTAGTTTTAAAAATACTAAAACTCCAATTCTTTTTCGAAACGTTTTGAATACGAGCATTGATATTGTTAATCATGACCGTTACGAAATGGTTTTGCACAATTTGTGTTGTGTAAACGCGAGTTTGTAAGAGTTGTGTTATCGAAGACAACCACTGTAGTGCTTTTGTACAGGTATTCGTACGTCTGACAGCCGTAAGCAGGATTTTGCGTTCAACAAACAATAAAAACATAAGAACATTTTGATTTTGAATGCAATGAAATACGCTACTTTGTCACTGTACTTAGTTGTTATTGTTGTTCCACGTTTGATTCAACACCATGTTGTTGCACATAGAACTGTCACCGAAACGAACAAATATTAGAGAGCACTAGACATGTTAACTACCAACGTGTTTCGTACCGTATGCTGCCTTCAGACATCATTGCCGTTTTCATCTAGTTGCTCACGGTTAAACACTGCCAATAACATAACGAATGAAGTCATTACATGTACATGGAACAGATAAGTGAACTTTTCTGAAAGTGTCTAGACACGTTGCAGCAAATTAATGATGTTATATAATTATAAAGATTGATTAACTAGATGTTCTATTCCCTATTTCAGTTTTCACCAAAACACTTATATTACATTGTAACTTAGTTACCATTTACTTTAATCATTTTTACAATTTTTGTGCAATTTCCATGCAGCAAGTGAAAACGAGCAACTGATTTGTTAGTGCACTATGAGTCCCCTCAATATGTCATTTATACACATGTAATATCAATTGAAAGACAATTTGTAAAATTCCCTAAGTGACTTTGATGTACTCGAAAAACGGTAGACCAATGTAACAAAACATAATACTTATTACATATTCGTACTTGTAAACGACTTGGCGTGCATCGTGTAAACTACCTGACACATCTAGGTCAAGCACTCTGAAGTTGTATGTTTCCACTTTTATGTTATACTCATTGGTCTTAAGTGCGGACACTGTGTGAATTGTGTTTTGTCTTATCCAAATCAATTTGAACAAAACGAAATATCATAATGCAGTATGTGTGATATATAAAAATAGTTTTGAAATAATGCGAAATATATGCATTTCAGGTAAACCGTATGGTTATTGACAAAGGTTAAATTACCCTACGATGCCATTGTAATAAAAACATTGGTTTAACATCAATGGTAATATCAAAAGTACCGATTAAAATGAAGTACCAGCTATCATGATAATGTACTGTTTTGGAACCTACTTCCTTCAATGCGATACTTTGTGACATATTTCTACATCTGGATGTGAAATAAAGTATGCCATTACTCGTTAGTGTCCCTCATGTCTAATGTGTGTCTCTCGTAATCGTTCATTAATATTGGTTAGTGTATAAGGTCTACTTCAAATGAAGATTTACGATATACGGAAATAAGCCCACATATAATTTCTTACATGATCTACATCGGCGTTTTGCCGACCTTGGAACTATGTTACTTAAATCGAACGAATACGTTTTTCAGTGTGTGACCGCGTGTAATATATTGAATTGATATTAACTTGTGAGCTGTTACATGCATTAGTCCATATTGACAAACTGAGAAAAAAGTTAAAGATGACAAATAAGTAACCGCTCGTTCAACAGTTCGTTCTGCAGATAAACAACACATATATGAATACAATAGCCAGGAAATGTCAGCTGCACATAAATGACGCCAGCGTGCAGCCAATAAAATTGAACTGTCAGTAGTTCCAGACACTGCATGAGTCAGTCTTGGGCACACTGATGATAGCGCGGCAGTATGGCGCAGAGTGTTAGGGACACATGAGTAGAATGCCTTTTTTGACATATGTACTTAATATAAATATAAAAATCGCATTAACGTAAACAAACTAAACATGTTTATTAAATTAAAAGATATCGGTAGTGACTATATTTAAAATAAACAAACTGATGTCTTTTGTACATTACATAACAGCCCTTCGTGTGTTAAAATAATATGAGTCAAGTATTAAATCGCGTTAATTTGGTATTTCGATTAAAAAAACAACAAATAACAACAACAACAACCACGTAATTATGTATTTACGAACATGCTATTGTCTGGTAATATTTATTGAACATACTGATTGATTATTTTGTCGAAGTATGTTTGCATAGAAAAGTGTAGTGAAATTTTGAAGCTTAACACGAACACAATGGCAAGTATTGGTACATGACGATTAAAATAAGATTTTTCATGAAGTGTATTCGGGTTATGTTTCCGTTCTAATTGATAATTATAATTGTTGTTGTTGTTGCTGTTACTGTTGCTGTTGCCGTTGTTGATGTTGTTGTTGTTGTTGTTGTTGTTGTTGTTGTTGTTGTTGTTGTTGTTGTTGTTGTTGTTATTATTATTATTATTATTATTATTTTACTTAAATAATTATATTTAAAAACAGTTCATGTTTCATGTTCGTTACGTGTGTTTCTTGTTACGCTGTCTTTGTTGTTCAGCGGGCCGTATTGGCATAGTTCCATAAAACTTGACACTGTCTACCTTGTCTTATTAATTTTCTGTTTAACATCTCTTCAACTTATGTTGGTTCTAGCACCAAATTTGTGTGCACTTAGAAATATTTAAAACTATATTACAAACAAAGCGTGTCATTTATTGGTTGCACTCTTTGATCTTTTGAAACGGAATGAGGTTTCAAAAATACTCGACATATTTATAAACCGTATGCGTAATGACACTCTCATACGATTTGCATTTCCTTTGATGTTCTTCCAATAAATGAAAATTGAACATTTAAAACCAATAGTAATATGATACAGACACGCTCGACAACAATTTGAACATTTAAAAGAGATAGTAATATGATACAGACACGCTCGACATTGTTTCATGTATAATTCATAAAGCAACCCAAAGTCCTATTTTATTATACATCTCACTTGCTCGTTTAATGCTGTGTTTTTCTTGACTATACCAAACATCCATGTAATCGCTACTTCTGAGCAATCACATATCACTTTAATTAAGGCATTTGCAGTTTAGGCAATTGCACTCCAGTTTCGAAGTTCTTAAAGATGCTATGCCTGTATTTTTTAGGTCAGAATTGTTTACATCTTACATTTTAACCATATTTAAGCAGCGAAACCTACTCCCATAAATATGAGAAACTGCAATATATAGTTGTTCATGCATGTAAAAATATTACAGAAAAGTGTATTTGTTGAAAATGCCTGGCCCGCAAATGTGGCTTTGTTTGTTTACGTTTCGACCCATTGCGTCGAAATTAGTTAAATGGCTTGACTACAATCAATACTCTCGGTTGACTCCGTGGTGCAGTGGTAACGCATCCGCTTGGGTGCAAGAGATCCCGGGTTCAATCCCCGGCTCCGGCCAGGGTTTTTATGTTTGATTTTTTGTTTCGTTGTTGTTATGTGTTTCTTTTTGTCCAAAAACACCATATGTATTACAAAGGTTTGCAATTTCTTTACAATATTAATTTATTTAGTATACTTAACATATTGCATGATTTGTGACCGATAATAAGGGTATTAAGATACAGACCTTACGGCGCTTTAATAAAACACACATTTGCAGTAATACAGAGGAATCTCAAACCTAGTAACATTTAAGAATATGATATTATATTATTAAGATGAATCACCTGGCCGCTTTTTACCATTTTTGATTATTTTAATTTTGAAACAAGATTTAACAATTTACACTCTATTCATTGTACGGGTAGGTAAAACTATAAGAAATTATGTTACACTTTCAAAAGGCGTATATACTTTCTGTAACAGTCTTGACAGATATACATGTAAAAATATTAAACAAACACATAAATCAACTTACAGATAACAACTTGTGTTTATTGCACAAACAACATTAACATGTCAATGTAATTTAACAATTTCCATATAATGGTATTCTTTGTTCCCACAGAAATTTACGAATAATAACATTCATAACTTTTTCGCAGATAAATTATGTTAAGATAAACAATTATATACAAGATAAATTATGAAAGATAAATACGCTCTGATCATCGGTCAAAAATGGCATTACTTGTCTAATCCTAAAGGGAAAACGGGTTTCGTAATTACTTTTGACATAAGTTTGCACAACGTGTCAATCTTATTGAAAGCCTCTAGGACAACATCTTGCAAAATAGTTAAAGAAACTTTTTTCTATTCGAAAACACCATAAACAATACTTATACTTGTTTAACATTGCTGTAGTTGTATGTTTTAAGTATGAAATATAATACTTGATTATTTATATTGAAAAACTAGTATTTTGAGGTACAAAGCTTCTAACATTGTATTTTAAACGCCTCGAACTGTGTGGTATCCAATACGGTTTGTAAGCATATTAATACAAATCCGTGAAAGAGATACACGAACTCAGGACAAACTTGTACATCTGGATGTGAAATAAAGTGTGTCATTACTTGCCTGTTTGCGTAATGATCGAATTTAGTATCACGTTATCGTTCATAAATCATGGTTAGTGTCTAAGGTCCAATTCAAATGAAGATTCATGATATGCTTACAAGAAAAATCGCTTAAACGTACTTAAAGACGTCCACTATTAATTACAAATGCACTGTCACACAGTGATAAGTCGCTTTTGAAACTCGGTTAATTCAATCAAACGAATACATTGGTATTGTTAGGCCGCGTGTACTATTTTAATATTTAATTAATATGTTTGATAACATGTGTATATATTGGTAGTATTTAAGTAAAACTGACAACATACTAAACTCCATTTATGAAAACATATTTTATTTAGCAATGAGAGTTCACGTGACTACTAGTAATATTTAAGAAACTATCGTATATTAAGAGGAGCAGTATAGTATACAGATAAAATAACAAAAACAAGCATTAAGCAATGAGGCAATAACTGTGTTAAAGTTACTTTTCATGAACGTATTTACGATAACACAACATAGACTGTTTACTAAATAGAATAATGACAGGATAAGTGGGTTCAGTTATATGTCGGCATAGAGGTTCACCCAAAATGCTGCATAAGATCAAGGTCAAATGCAAAACCATTGGCTTTACTGTTCGCTCTCTCAATGCTAATCCCATTTTGTAACTGCTTCTTGCAATTAAAACAATGCATCAAGGATGATCGGAATGCGCATTGTAAACAACAAACCATACGTACCGTGGCATATTTCTGGTATTATATAGAACAGACCTATACATGTATGTTTATATTGCTAGTAAAACTACTCATACTTGTCTAGATCAATTAAGTCATGTATACTTGAACTGTTCTACCTATTTATATAATACAATTCACTGGGGTATATATACGAATTGCGAGAAGATATCATTTTTAACTGAACTTAATGTTGATATTAAACAAAGGAAATTGAAATGCATGACTATTTTATTCATCAAATGAGTTAAACCATTTATATATCCGTTTTAAATTCAGATAAGTGTACGTTTGAAACATAATATATCATTTGAGTTAGTAAATGGAAAACAAATTGAAGTATAATTTTAAAACCAAAGCTAAACACGTACTATATAATAATAGGTATTTTTTAATTTGCTGTTTTTATGTGTTCAAGCCAGCCTTATTTCCATACATTTTCATGAAAGTGTACACAAGTAACGTGTACGTAGTCACTAAGGAGCATGTCATTACTAGTCCTCAAATTGATTTTTGCATTTGTCCACAATAATGCAACCTACGAAACGTTTCACGTTGTAATGTATGTTTTGTATCACTTAACAATAGATCAGACCATGAAATATGAATTGTGTACGTCTAACTATGATTCAGATGCAAATGATTTACGATGTCATGTAATTGGCAGGTCCCATGAGAATCGCGAACAAAAACCTCTTTTTTATAGGAATGTTGTTGGTGTTGTCTTTTAACTATGCAGTGCCCGTATCATTCACTAATGTTGTGCTCAATAGTGCTGCTTTAAACATACATGCATATATGTAAACTTCGTATGAGAAACTGTCATGGTAAATATAAGTTATTAATATTAATATTAAATTACATAAATCTCTGGGACCCACTAGCGCATAGGAATATAGAATAAATGTACTTGTCGAAACTATAAAAAATATGAAGCGATTTAAAATATATAAGTGAAAATCATAATTGACAGGTTTAAGACAAACTTAAGATTTTGTTCAATAGAACAACCAACTCTTGGCAAATATAAAGCATTCCCATATGCAGAAACCCAGTGTTAGACGCACACACACGTCAAAAACAACGTAATTTTAAATATACTGTGCCCTCTGGAAAATATTGACCTTTTCGCCTTATTAAAGAAAAGATCGCCCACTACACTGTCAGGTGCACAAAAGAACTAAGAAAACCGATTGATGCCCATTTTGGCCCTTTCTGATTCCTGAACAATCCAAACGTTGACTGGTCAGAGGCCGATCAGCAGATGTCTGTTTGTGTTTAACACTGTAATACACTATTGTCTAGTCAAAATAGAAGTTTGAGTAAACACTTGTATTTGCCTTCAAATTTATGTTGAATCAATTTTACAGCATCGGGTTTTCATTCTATATGCGTCAAAATGTTCAAAGCGGAAGATGCTGACTGCACGTTGAATATTCTCGTCCTGCTATACGGGTGTGGGAGTATGTAAAATGAATGTAAAGTGGTCTTGTCTGAAGACGCCTTGCGCTCTACTCATATGAACGTATATGGGCAAATAGTAATGCGAGCAAAAAGGGAATAGCCTGCATGGGGAAAATATCAGCATCGGCTGTATTAAAGCTATTCATAAACAATAAGCTAAGCTACTGACGACCAGTAGCGCAATATTTGAATATTATTTTTAAACAGAAACTACATACAATCCATGACCCCAAAAGACAAGCACAACCATCACGTTGGGACAGTGCAACATTGTTAAGCCGTCGAATGTAAACACAGAAAGTCGGGTACAAAAAGGTTATACTTTGAATGTATTTTTTGGAAAGAAGTTAAGTTGCTCAATGATTAAACGTTTCTGTGTTGTATGTATGTTTTACAACGTAACGTGTTCGTTATCTCCCATTAATCTTGATTTTCTGTCGCAATTGACATTTATATCAACCATTAGAGCGTAACGTATAGACATTGTACACGCGTAGAACGTCCATGTTTGTTCTAGTTTATTGCTATGTTGATAATGAATGCCATTAGAATTTTAACAACACAATAAAAATGAATAATGAAAAGAAATGTCGATATAAGCCCTGGTTTAAAATGTTATCTGCCGTGGCTAAGAAGAGATCACTAAATGCATAGCTCGATTCGCGTATCCCATCATAGTTACATGTTCTAGTGATAAGAACGTTTTAAGGTAACATTTAAATGCGCGTTATTACATATTGTACATCTAGGCCATGCCATTTAATAATTCCAGGGTGATTAACTTAGGTTTCCGATATTACATTTGTATAATTATCTCAGAAATATAACTAGGCAAGTGTATGCTTTTATGCAACGCAGTTCTCGATTATAACCCGTGATCATCATTGACCGTACCAAGGTGATAAAATGATCGGAACTCATTTTTAAAAATCATAAAATAAAAATAAAAACATAATAAAATGTCCAAACCCACGCAAGTTCAATGTTTGTTGCCCCGTATAGTGTTTTGTGCGTATTATGTTGTCGTGGTGCCCTCAAACTTGACCATATTTTGTTGGTCCAAACCGTTTACCTGTTTTAAATAAGATACATTCTACATTAAAATTCCAATCAAAAACATTACCACAAGCGATGTATACTTCCAAATCGTAAACAAGCAAATCATTTGAGGAAACACAATACACGAAACTTGGTCTTATGGTGATCGTAAGAAAATGTATGTGCACACATATGGAGAATACTTTGTGTACGGTAACATGCTATGTCCTATCAATACTAATTGCGCAAAATACAAACACGTTTACCGACATGGTTAACAATTGAAAAAGCAGTAATATGTAAAATTGTAAGAAAAATAAGAAACTAACGTGTACGTGTCTGTTCTACTAGTTACTCTAATTTAACTTGAAGAGATGTTCAAAGAAAGAATGTTGTAAACAAGGTATATATGTCAAGTTTCAGAGCACCATAACAAAATGGCTCTTGCAAAAACCAACAACAGGACAACACAAACAGACATAGACCACCAAAACGCAACAGACTATTTAAATAACATTAGAAGTACAACGTTGGCATTATATAAAATTGTAATTAAAATGGAAATTTAATGTTTCAAGATTTAAAACAGAAAACAAGAGACAAGTCGTTTGGGTTTGAGAAACAACAATGTCTGTACTTACATTGTAAGCCATGTAGACAATGTATTTTGTTTCATCTTTAAATATATTTAAGTAATAAAATTAATATGTTCCAAAAACAACAATCTATCTTATGTGACGATATATATATAATGCCAAACGGACAAACTATTTTAATTTTTAGATGGTAACCAGTTACCGGTGTTCAGTAATAAAACAGTTCAGTTAAGACACATACAAGTTTTGTTACACTAAACTGGTTCGAGTTAACATAATGCATACCATTTTAATGGACTTGGAGAGGTTATGTCTCTACTGAATGTACAATGTATGCAATGTTCTTTTAAACATTACAGTGTCGCGAATAAAGGCTGTTTTACAATAGTACGATACATTGTCGTTAAGCCCCGGTCACATGCATGTATTTACAGAAGAGCGCCACGAAGGAGTTACGGTCTAATCGCGCACGAATGACTACGGAAATGTAATATTATGTATGTCCAATTCCTATATTCACGGAAGACCGTTACGAAAGCGCTACGGTTTTGTGAAGTACACTAGTTCTCTGTGTAACCGTATAGTTTGCCTAAACCATTTATATCCGTTTTAAATTCAGATAAGTGTACGTTTGAAACCTAATATATCATTCGAGTTAGTAAATGGAAAAGATATGAAGTAAAATTTAAAACCAAAGCTAAACACGTACTATATTATAATAGGTATTTTAAATTTGCTGTTTTTATGTGTTCAAGGCAGCCTTATTTCCATACATTTTCATGAAAGTGTACACAAGTAACGTGTACGTAGTCACTAAAGAGCACACCATTACCAGTCCTCAAATTGATTTTTTGCATTTCGCCACAATAATGCAACCTACGATTTGCTTCACATTCTAATGTACGTTTTTGTATCACTTAACAATAGATCAGACCATAAAATATGAATTGTGTACGTCTAACTATGATTCAGATGCAAATGATTTACGATGTCATGTAAGTGGCAGGTCTCATGAGAATCGCGAACAAAAACCTCTTTTTATAGGAATGTTGTTGGTGTTGTCTTTTAACTATGCAGTGCCCGTATTATTCACTAATGTTGTGCTCAAAAGTGCTGCTTTAAACACACATGCATCTATGTAAACTTCGTATGAGAAACTGTCATGGTAAATATACGTTATTAATATTAATATTAAATTTCATAAATATCTGGGACCCACACGCGCAAAAGAATATGAGATAAATGTACTTGTCGAAACTAAAAAAAATATAAGTCGATTTAAAATATATTATTGAAAATCATAATTGCCATGTTTGAGGCAAACACCAATTTTTGTTCAATAGAACAACCAACTCTGGGCAAATATAAATCTTTTGTATATGCAGAAACCCAGTGTTAGACACACACACGTTAACTACAACGTAATTTTAAATATACGGTGCCCTCTGGAAAAAAATTGATCTTTTCGCCTTATCAAAAAAGATCGCCTACTACACTGTAAGGTGTACAAATGAAATGCATACCAATTGAAAATATAAAAAAAACGATTGATGCACATTTTGGCCCTTTCCGATTCCTGAAAAATCAAACGTTGACTGGTCAGAAACCGATAAGCGGATGTCTGTTTGTGTTTAACACTGTATTACACTATTGTCTATTAAAAATAAAACTTTGAGTAAAAACTTGTATTTGCCTTCAAATTTATGTTCGTTCAATTTTACAGCATCGGGTTTTCATTCTATATGCGTCAAAATGTTCAGAGCGGAAGATGCTGACTGCACGTCAAAAATTCTCATCCTGATATTGTATACGGGCGTGGGAGTGTGTAAAATGAATGTAAAGTGTTCTTGTCTGAAGACGCCTTGGGTTCAACTCATATGAACGTCTAAGGGCAAACAGTAATGCGAGAAAAAGGAAATGGCCTGCATGGGGAAAATAGCTACCAGACGACCAGTAGCGCAATATTTGATTTTTTAAAACAAAAACTACATACAATCCATGACCCCAAACGACAAGCACATCAGTCACGTCACAATGGTGTAGGACAGTGCAACATTGTTAAGCCGTCGAATGTCTACACAGAAAGTCGGGTACAAAAAGGTTATACTTTGAATATATTTTTTGGAAAGAAGTTAAGTTGCTCAATGATTTAACGCGTATGTGTTGTATGTTTTACAACGTAACGTGTTCGCTCCCATTAATCTTTATTTTCTGTCGCAATTGACATTTATATCAACCATTAGAGAGTAACGTATAGACATTGTACACGCGTAGAACGTCCATGTTTGTTCTAGTTTATTGCTATGTTGATAATGAATGCCATTAGAATTTTAACAACACAATAAAAATGAATAATGAAAAGAAATGTCGATA
>Ga0224511_10001478_pt1 | contig 14299 bp, 12 predicted proteins | sample SF_May12_sed_USG_2_FD_169988 | JGI IMG/M metagenome (GOLD analysis project Ga0224511, IMG submission 169988) | Sediment microbial communities from San Francisco Bay, California, United States - SF_May12_sed_USGS_8_1 | ecosystem: Environmental > Aquatic > Marine > Sediment | place: USA...
CGTTTTAAAGAGTCAAACAAGCTTATACAAAAATCCAGGGCTGCTTTAATTGATGCTATTGAGTTTGCTAATCTTCGTGGTGAAAAAAAGAAAAAAAGGAATAAGCATAACTACGAATTATTAAGAAAGAGTGCTAATGCTTTAATGGATGCCCTTGAAAGAGTGAGTGTGGAAAAAAGCCACGAGGATGAATATCGGTATATGTCTAAAGGCTTCAATGACAAACTCGGTGATGCAGATAGACTTTATTTTCAGGGACAGTACAAAGCAGCAATAGCTGAGCTCGGAAAAATACTGCGAACCATTAAGCGTGAAATATCTGAAATACGTTCTGGAGATACTTTAGTTAGAACGCTAAGTTTTGCCAGCGCCAAGGAAGAATATCTTTATGAAATTGATAGAAATGATACTCATTTTATGTTGATTGATATGTTTCTTTCTGAAAAGGATGGAAGTAATAAATCGCTTCCAGTTATCAAGCGTGTTCTTCAGTCATCCAAAAAACTTCGTGAGGAAGCTGAGGCATTGGCGAGCGATTCTAATCATAAAAAAGCTATTAAAGTATTGGAGAAATCAACCCAGGAAATTATTAATGTGATTAGAAATACGGGTGTGTTCATTCCAGACTGATTATGACATTATCAGGATCATCTTTTTTTTGTAACAGCTTACTGATGAATGACTATCAGTTGCTCAGGTCTTTTTGCCTGTCGATCTTGTTGTTGATGTCATTTGACCTATGTGCGCGTGGTAATCCTGTTGCCGGTGAAGAAAAAGCAGCAATCTGTATTGAGTGTCATGGTATTGATGGTGAGACCGAAGATCCGATAGTGCCTAAGTTAAATGGCCAGTATGAGGAATTTTTATTTGAACAGGTGATGCAATATATTACGGGAACACGTTTTGATACTGTAATGGGTAAAGTGGTTAATAAAGTAAAGCCAAGTGCTGAGGATATTGCGGATATTGCTGCTTATTATTCTAAATTGCCGATGATGTCAGGTAATGGAGTTCTCACCGATGCAGGAAAACGTGGCAAGGATCTTTTTTTCCGGCGTCAATGTAACTTTTGTCATAATGACCATGACGATAGTTTAAAGATATATATAAGAAAAACGGCAAGGGTAGGTGGGCAAAATAAGGAGTATCTGTATAAATCTCTCAAAGATATTCAGGAAGGAATACGTAAAGCAGATAACTATAACTTGATGGAGAGAATACTTAGATCGATGACCGACGATGAGATTGATGATGTGTCGGAGTTTATTAGTATACTTTAAAGCTGTTTTAATTAGTGGAGGTTAACGAAACATATGGTGTTTTTTATGAGAGCTTTCTCCATGAAAATATTTGTATCTAAATAATGAGTCCTGGCCATGGCAATCGACACAAACTATGTTGTTAGTTTTGTCTGCTCTTAAGAAACTTGTTTTTGCATTGCCTTCTTCGTTTTTCCCTGATCCTTTTTCAGCCCTTGCTGCATTCCACTGGTGTGAGTTGTGACAACTGGCACATGTAATCGAACCAAACGCTGTTTTTTTACCTGCTTTATTGTAGACAGGAATATTTGCTGCAGATTTTTGATGAATTTGTTCGCGGAGTTCTGCTGACCATATGTTGACGTTTTCTGGATGTTTAGTCATTAATGGGTTTTTGTTTTCAGCTATTTTTTTGTTATCGTGACAACTGCGACAGCGTTTTTCAATTTCATTATTTCCATTGCCCGGTTGTTTGGCCCATAGATATTGATTTTCTGATGCATTGTGTGGAATATGGCATTGACCGCACACGCCTGAAGCATTTCTTTTTTGTCCGAGTTTGTTTTTTTCATTATTGGCAGTTATTGCAAGGTCATGGTCGGTATTAATAATGAATTTTTTATCATCATGACAGCTAATACATAATTGACTCTCATTATTTGCTGGTTTACGCAGGAAGCTATTGCTAGTATTTCCATCTTCTTTGGTGACGACAGAACCTTTATCTGTGGCATTCTGTGGATCCCATTGATGGGGATTATGACAACTTGAGCAATCAACATATCCAGTTTTTGTTGTTCTGTTGCCTTGTTTGTTAAAAGTGGGTAATTCAGAGTTGGACTGTTTATTTTTCACTAGTTGTCCCACAGGATGGTTATGCTCTCCGGTGAGTTTATTCTTGGCCAGTCCATCTGGATTGTGACAATCGTTACATAATTTACCTATGGGTGATTTTGCATCGCTTTGTTGTCTGGCCCATAAGGCACTTTGTTTTGCATTATGGGGTTGATGACAATGACTACAAACACCCGATGCAGCATTTCCACGAGAGTCTGTTATTGAGTTATCTTTTATCGTGTCTATGCTGTCATCAGAGTTGTTTGTTAAATCATGCCTTGTTTCAATAATAGATTTTTTATCCTGATGACAATTAATGCACAATTTATTTTTGCCCAGATCGGCAATACGTAGAAAACTACTGTTAGCGTTGCCTTCCATATCTTCTGGGTCGTCTGGCAGATTGTAATCAAGCACAGACCAGTTATGAGGGTCATGACAACTGCCACAGCCAACACGTCCATCTGTATCAACCTGTTGACCATGTTCATCATATAAAGGCAGTGATTGTAGAATTTTGATTTTATCCTTATCTTTATCTGTGCCAGGTTTTAAACTTTGACTTTGCCAAATTCCTGATTTAACGCTTATCCCCAGTTGTTTGATTTCTGTATCTACTGGATGACTATGTTCTCCCGGGAGTTTATCTTTTGCTACACCGTCCTTGTTATGACAACCTGTGCAGGTGATATTGTTCGCGCTTGAATCTTTTAAGCCTGATCTACCCCATAAGCGTGGTCCATTGGCATTGTGTACCAGGTGACAGGAACCACAGAGACCAGATTCTTCAACAGTTTGCCCAAGGCTGTTTTCTGAATCGGGAGCCATAAAACGCATATCATGTTTAGTGCCACTAAGCCGCCATTCTTTTTTGTGACAGGTTTTGCACAGGGCCGCATCAGAACCGTTAGCTATGCGTAGAAAGCGTGTTAGATTGTTACCGGGTTGATCGAGTTCTCCTTTGTTATTTTCATCTACCGGATTCCATTGATGAGCATCATGACAGGATGCACAACTAACTTTGCCCTGCATTTGTTTAACTGTCTTTATGCCCTCATGGCTGAATGTGGGTAGTTCAACAGGATTTTTGAGTTGGCTAATATCTACGCCAACAGGATGACTATGATCACCTACGGTATGTTTATCAGAAAGTCCTTTGGCATGATGGCAGCTGAGGCACAGGGATGCCATAGGCTCTTCACCGGGTGTTAATGGTCTTGCCCACATTTTTGGCCCCGTGCCCTGATGTGCCAGGTGGCAGCTGCTGCATGATCCAGATTTTTTAGCAGATAATTTTTTTATGTTTTTACTTTCAGGTCTGAGTAAAGTCATGTCATGTTTACTATTAAGAACTTTACGTTGTTCAACATGACAGGATTGACACAGGCTATCCTGCTCATTTTTAGTGATTAATAAATGATTTTTCTTTGTTGCATTATGGGGCTTATGACAGGTCTGGCAGATAATCTCACCATCTGTGCCCAGCTTTGCACCTTTTTTAACTATTGCATTAGGTGTTTTTATATTTCCTGGCAGGATATTGACGGGGTGTGTGCCCATTTTCCCGGCCTGTTTTTTGTTTAATGCATAACGGTCGCTGTGACACTCGCCACACAGTTGTGATTTGTCATTTTCTATCAGGAGGATTTTTTTCTCAGGCGCAGCGTGGGGCAGGTGGCAACTCTGACAAATGACAGCGCCATCTTTGGCAAAACGCCCTCCAGCCTGTATTAATTTTTCTGGCGGTGATTTTGTTAATTGTTGATTTTTGACATTAACGGGGTGATTGCCATGATCAGAGCCACTGGTTTTTTTCTTGTGACATGACATGCATAATAAACCAGCATCATTTCTTACGCGCATGAAAACGGCGGTTTCTTTTTGTTTCCATTCCACCCCATGTGCAGTATGACAGGTACCACAGTACACCTTGCCATCATCATTGAGTGGAAACATATTTTTGCCATCAACAACTGGTATGGTTATGTTTTTAGAAGGTTTAACACCGACTGGATGCGCATGTTTGCCTTCCTGCCATAAAAAACGGGAGTCAAGTACAAAACCGTCATGACAGGAAAAACACATGGGGTCTGTACTAGATACATCTTGTTTACCCGTTTCCATTACTGGTCTGGGGTCATAGGAGATTAGTGTACTGACATCCTCTCGTTTAAATTCTGTGGGCCACATAATATGACAGGTAGCACATTCGCGATTAGCTGAGGGTAACCGCTTTTCTGCATGAGTCAGTTGATTGCTAGCTATAAAACAGAGTACGCTAAGCAGCAACAGTTTTTGTATTAACTGGCTATATCTAATTCTATTGGCTAACAAGTTGGGCATGGGCTATTTCAGCTTCTCTAGCTGATATACTGAAACACGATGTGCGCGCATTTCCACAACATATAGTTTATTGCCATCCACTAACATTCCTACTGGTGTAATCATTTGATAGGGCTTGCCATGTTCGCCCAGCACAGAAATAAAATCACCGTTGGCTGAAAATACCTGTACCAGGTTCATATAACTGTCGGATACATAGAAATTATTTTTTTTATCAACAGCAATACCTTTGGGCCGTACCAGTTGCCCCTGTAAAACACCCCAGTCACCGACGGTCATTGTTGCCTTTCCTTTAGAATTAAATATCTGAACGCGGTTATTAAGCACATCAACGACAGCGATATGTCCATCTGGTGTTTCTGATATGGTTGCTGGATAACGAAATTCCCCTTTGTTTTTGCCTTTGCCGCCCCATTTATCCAGAAGCTTACCTTTGGGAGAGAAGATCATCAGGTTATGTGTTTCACTGGCTGAAACAATTATGTTGCCTGTACGGGAATGCACTATCAGATCAATGGGCCTGACAGGTTTGCCTTTATGCTGGAGGGGAAAACTACTAAGATACTGGCCATCGATGGTGAAAATCTGTACACGATGATTACCAGAGTCGGCCACATAGATGCGTTTATTGCTTACAAATAAACCTACGGGGTAATTAAATTGCCCAGGCTCATGACCATAACTTCCAAAGCTAAATAAATACTTGCCATGTTTATCAATCGCAATTATGCGATGATTGCCACCATCGACAATGAACACCTGTTTAGCATTTGCTGCCACATCACTGGGAAAAGAAAATGTTTTTGTGCCATCACTGCTAATTTGATATTTCAGGTTAGCAGGCTGTGTGATTAGCTTGGATGAATAAGCAGGTGTAGAAATAAAAAATTGAAAAATTAATGAATACAGGGCAATTGAAAAATACAATCTATTTTTTTGTTTTGAATGCCGCTGTTTCATTAAATTTATGTCACTATGATCGTTGCTTAAAAATTCGATTTGCACTGGATACTAGTTTATATACAAATATGTCACATCTAACAATGATTAATCGTTTTTTTTGGAGTCTGTTATTCCTTTTAGGTAGTCTACTATTTGCATTCTGGGAATATGAAAACTCTTCCAATGTTGGCATAGGCTGGTTTCTCCTTACTAGCTTCTGGTCTGCTGTATGTGCCATTGCTTACTCAATAATTGAATGGATTATTCATCGAAAATCATGATCCAGATCAATGTTTCCTGTTATCGCTCAAGTCTATCATTAAGCAGCAACAGTTTTTTTCTTCATAAAGTAAGCTATTGAATAAAGAAAGATAATTTTCTGTTAAATTGAAATTATCTGGTTAATTTTAAAAAAAGGGATGGTCATGGATATAGAAAATGAAAAACCTGTAACTAAAGTTTGCCTTTGGTGTATTGCTGTAACAGTATCTGTAATTCCTGTGTTGTTGATAATTTATTTTTGGTTAACAGGTGATACCCAGTAACTACTTAATTAATATTAGGAAAATGGCATATTGTTTTCCCTGTGCTGTTTTGTTTAGTCCTATAATAGTTTATTCTTACGGATAATTTGCCTGATAGTTGAGAATAGATTGTATTTTTACACTTACCTATCTTGACCGTTGTGTTTTTTAGTAAACGCAAGTTATTGATTAATATCAATATAAAAACAGTGACTATTCTCTATCTTCCAGTACAGATACGAAAAGATTTGATTCAGAGTATGCCTGTTTGTTATTAAATAGTTACTATTCTCAATTACGATTAATGACTCGCGTATTGACACGTGAAATATATTGATTTGGTATGCGATTATTATCAGGTTTGTTGTTTACAAAAAAATATTAGCAATACAAGTTTCATCATTGGTACAGAGAAGTTTATATGAAGAAAAAATGTTTTCTTAGCTTAAAATTGTTAATAGTCATAACTTGTTTTTTATCACTTTTTCCAATACAGGCTTTCTCCGGTGATGAGCTTAACTGTGTTTTGTGTCATAAGCATAGGGGGCTCAGTAGAATTGATGAAAATGGGAAATTTAGACTCTTCTATATCAATCAGGAGTTATTTGATAGCGGGCCACATAGAAGAAACAAGTGCAAGGATTGCCATACCGATATAGATCGTATCCCTCATGATCCCGCAAAAAAAGTAGATTGCTCGCAGGAATGCCATATTGTTGAACCTTCCGGTCAAAGAAAATTCTCGCATAAATCAGTTGCTGAAACACTGGCTAAGAGCGTACATGGGAAACTAGATGAAAATGGGCTGCCCAAAGAGCATCAGCAGGATTACCCTGATTGTAAAAGTTGTCATGATCAGCCTTTGTATCGACCTTTCTCTATCTACAAAGGACAAAAAATTCCAGGTATAGCAGAACGTGCCATGAGCCGTTGTAAAAGCTGTCATACCAGTGGGGATTTTGCTAAAGATTTTTATGAACACGTTACCACTCGCTTGCATAAAACTCGTTTCCCGCTTGAAACGATTAAGGTCTGCGCCAAGTGTCATGGTGATGAGGAGTTAAGAGAACGCCATAATCTTGATGATGTGATTACATCTTACAAGGAAACTTACCATGCCAAGTTGATTACCCTTGGTTCTGAGCGACCACCAGACTGCATTGATTGTCATATTGTAGAAGGTGAAAATTCACATTTGATTGAATCAAAATTAACGCCTTCTTCTTCAGTTCATAAAAACAATGTTGGAAATACATGTAGAACATCTGAATGTCATGAGAAAGCTAGTGAACAACTGGCTGAGTTTCAGACGCACGTAACTTATGAGCGAGAAAAATACCCACTACAATTTTATATGCTGGTCTTTTTTAAAGCACTGATGGCAGGTGTGATGTACTTTTTCCTTGTGCTTATTTTTCTTGAGCTTATGCGTAGGCTATTTCCAAAATTCACTTTCTTTAAAGAAAAGAAGCGTGAGGATTACCATGAATATGTTCAATTGATAAAAGATCATGATCAGGATGAAAATCAGTCAAAGCAGTGATTGAGGCGTAACTATGTCAAAAAAATATGCACCTATAGTAAAGAAAGATGGTCAGCTTTATTTTTATCGATTTTCTGCCCATCAGCGATTGCAGCATGTAGTGTTATTTACCAGTGTGCTTATACTGGCCCTCACTGGGTTTCCGCTACGTCATGCTGAGGAACCCTGGGCCAGGCCATTGTACGACTTTATGGGTGGAACTGAGGTCGCACCTTTATTACATCGTGGAGCAGGAACCGTACTTCTGGGCCTGTTTGTTTATCACACTGTTTACTGGATGGTACTTTTTTATAAAAATCATCTGGTTAAACTTAGGCGGCAGAATAATTTGACTGTAAAAACATTCTTTAAAGCGATTTTATCTCTGGAGATGATGCCTAATAAAAAAGATTTTTATGACATCATACATTTGTGGAAATATTTACTTTATTTTACTAATAGACCACCCCGGCACGATCGAATGTCATGGCGAGAAAAATTTGATTATTTTGCCCCTTATTGGGGTATCCCCATTCTAGGTCCTGCAGGTGTGGCTCTTTGGTGGCGTGATGAGCTTTCACATTATGTTCCCGGTATTGTGCTTAATGCTGCATACATAATGCATACAGATGAAGCTTTATTGGCGGTATTATTTTTGTTCTTTGTGCATTGGTACAACGTACACTATGCGCCAGAAAAATTCCCGGCAGCCACGGTATGGCTAACCGGATATCTGAATGAGCATGACATGATTCATGAACACTACAATGAATATATTCGTGTCATGATTGAAAACGGACTTGAACATGAAATTAAACCACAAAACTTTGGCGGAGAAGAGTACGAATGGTGAAACTTCTGAAAACCATAGTTTTTAAAGTCTATGTTATTTTTCTTATGGCCTTTACGGTCTGGTATGGTCATTTTATGTACCCACTGGTGTTTGGTTTTGAAGGTAAAGAGGGTGCTGAAATATCTTTAAAAGAACTGGGTCATGCTGGCACAGAGGAAGAAGCACTGTTTGTAAAACTTATTTCTGGTCAGGGGGAGACTGAAAAAACTGATCTTGGTTATCGTGTAATAGACCAACCTTATATCGAGGGACGTTTTCATCATATTGGTTTTGAAGTCGAAAAGGATTCAGCCAGTGTCTGTGTTCGCTGTCATGGAAATGCGCCTCATGATAAATCAAAGGAACTCAGGAGTTTCCTGAATATGCATGCCTTTTATGCGGCCTGCGAGACCTGTCATATACGACCAGTTGATGATCAGCCTGAATGGGAATTCCGTTGGTACAACAAGAAGGATGGTCAACTGGTCGGTAATCCAAAAGTTTTGGTGGAAATTGAAAGCATGTATGCGCATCCTGAGGAATCTTTTTATCCCACCTATGGTAACTATGGTGCCAAGATTGCTCCCGGCACTATTACTGATGATAAATTTACTTTGTTAAAGACTGATAAGGACATGGTTTTTGTTGAGCGTTATCTTGCTGAAAATGACCGGTTGAGCCAGCAGGAAAAATCACAAATGAAAAAGCTCATTCATAAAGGCATGAATAAGGAGCCTATTGAATGTAACTACTGTCATCGGGAGGAAAATCCCTACATTCCCTTTGATAAGCTTGGCTACCCACCGCGTAGAACGGCTGAGTTGACAAATACATCTGTAGTAGGGATGATCGATAAGTACAAGGAGTTTTATATTCCTGATTTCCTTTCATCGGAAGATTAGTTTAGTTTTATTAATGTGTACAAGGCATATATTATGAATAGATATGCTTTATTGGTTTTACTTCTGTTTTGCTACAGTAGTAGCCATGCTAATAACTGGGGTCTTGTTCCTTCTGGTGATGCTTACTGGATTAAATCACGTAATCTTCAACAGCATGAATTACTGGTCGCTTATCATAAAAAACAGCCTCAATTTCTGTTAATACTGGCCACTAATAGTCAACCCCCCGACAAGCCGATGCCTGTCCAAATACAGATTGATGCTGGCCCAAAAGAAAGTACCCAGATTGTTTTTCTTAAAAAGAATAAGGAAAAAAGCATTTTTCGTTTGAAAGTGCCAAAAGAAGAGAAGGGTACTTATATTGATCGTATGATTGCCGGGCTTAAATTTACTATTTATTCTGAATCTAAAACTTTTGATGCTATTACATTTTCACTAGTGGGTTTTACGCTCAATCTTAATGAGCTTATGATTGCTAATGATATTGGCCAACTTGATCGTCAGTGGTTATTAAAAAATAATAAAACAAGGGAGCTTTTTTGCTATCTAAGCGGTGATATAACTATACAGGCAATACGACAGCGGCATAGAGGAGTGCCGTTTTCTGAGGCAGTACAAAATATTTCTGCTACAGGTTTTTTGTTACTTGATCATGAAAGAGAAAATATTATCAGGAGGGTTTATAAAATGCAGCGTAATAAGTTAATGAATAAACCTGAGCATTTTAAATATAGAAATTTTAAAATGTGTATGTCAAAAAATAGAATAGCAGAATGATTTGTTATAATAAATGACAGAAGTGACAGGTTTTTTCTGTACGTAAACGATTTTTTGAATCTGCACCTTTCGCCAATGCTGTATTTTTTATCACGCCTTTCTCATGAGGGTTGTGACAGGTTGCGCAATATACCTTATTAGTTTCTGGTTCCAAAGGAAATAAAATATTATGTTTCCTGGATTGTTGTTCCAATCTGTCTAATATTTCCTGTGGTGGTTTTATCAGGTGATTAGGACCTTTTTTACTGGCAAAAAATGTGAACTTACCACCTGGATGTGGGATCATGCGATGACATCCCCAGCACAGCGTGTTCAGGTTTTCCCTGGCATGAAATACGACTGCATCAACTTTTTTTCCTTCTTTTAATTGATCAATTGAACCCGCGTGACATATTTTGCAGGTGTTATCCCTTATCTTACCCGTTTCATCTATTTGATCGTGTGGGTTAAGTTGTTGGAACTCTGTTGCATCATGGCAGAAATAACATTGTTCAGTTCGAGTTTTAAATGGGTAGCCACGAAAAAACTTTGGATTTGTCATTTTTGTTTGTTTGTATTTAGGCAAGCATTGTAGCTTCATCTCATGGCAGGTTAAACAACTGACCTGACCATTAGATTTTTCAAGAGACTTCTTATAGTCGGGATTCATTGTTTTAAGCATTGCTTTATCAGGCGTGATATTCACGGGATGAATATAGCTGTGATCAAAGAGGGCATCATGGCAATTTTGGCAGGTGCGAACATCTATTTTTATTAGTGGCTTCTCTGATGTTATTTTTTTGTTTTCTGTATGGCAGGCCAGGCAGGCATTTTCCTGCCAGTGTGGATTGGGGATCTTATCTGCTGTTAACAATCCTTGTTGCAGCATCTGTGGGATTTTGTGGCTGTTATTCCAGTCAAATAAAGCTTGAGATAGATTATTAGAAGCCGTAGTACTTTGCGTACTAAATGCTAGTACCGTTAGCAGTAATAAACTTAATTTTAAGTTGTATAGCATATGTGGGCATTGTGACATACATTACAGAGCGTATCCAGAGGTGTTATTCTCCATTGTTATGACAATCTAGGCAATTTATTGTGTTATCTGGGCTAAGAGTGTGTTACTTAATGGAATAGATTCTGTAATTAGATCTGGAATCTCTGATAGAGGAGTCAGGGATTAATGTCTAGCTTATCGTTATCGCATAAAATCATTATTTCCATCGACTAAATAATTAACCATGAAAAAACAGAATCATTTTGATGTGACTTTTGGTGCAATGTTATTTGTTTATTGCACCCTACGACAAGTTTTTGAATAGTAGGCAGTTAAGAAGAGGACAGTATTAATGAAGGCTGGTATTTTCTAGAGGTTTATTAACTTCTTCTCGAACACCTACTACAATATCCAGCTGAATCTTTTCAAGGTTGTTTTTATCATCTGTCAGAACTTGACCAGATGAATAATCTATATTTGTTAGCATAAAATTGTTATAAGGAATATTGTAGTTCATAACAATTCCCTTTGAAATTCTTAATTTTCTTTCAACAATAATTTGAGGGTCATTAGACATGAATAGTAATTGTTCGGGATTTTGATCTCCTTCATTTTTCTTGGCTAACGCAAAAAAAGCACCTGATTGATCCATTGTTTTCATTAATGAATGAAGTCCATACTCTCCTGTTCCAAGTAGGTCGCTAAAATAATGTAAAATAACAAACCCTCCCGGGTTTAATAGTTCCAAAATTCTTTTAAATGACTCAACAGTATATACATTTTCTGGAATACTTTCCCCTTTGCTCAAATCTAATATGATTAAATCATATTTTTTGCTAGTAATATTAATATAGTGTCTAAAATCATCAATTTTTAAATTGAAATTATCATTAGCATTCAAATACTTTTTTGAAACAGGGTACATTCGATCATCAAATTCAATACAGTCAACAGCAAAATCTAAATCAATAAGTAAGTTTATTAAAACACCTCCCCCATAACCCGCTACAAGAACATCTGACTGAGCTGGTTTTACTGATGCATAAGTTAATACACGATATGGGTAACTCCATATTGAAGCTGAAAACTTTACATCAATAGCCGATTGATTCATTCTATTCAATGAGATGTATCGTGATTTACCATACTCTTCCCTTATTTCTAATTCTCCCATAATTCCATGATTGCGGTATAAAACTTTTGAATTGGCAGTTTCTGTAATATCAGTTTGATTTTTTGAAATACCAAAATAAATAAACATAAAAATAAGTGAATTTGCTACTAATAAGACATAATAAGATCTCTGCATAAAAAATAAGACTGAAATAATAAGAACCAATAATCCTAAAGAATGCAAAATACTAATTAAATCAAAATATGGTAATATAAAAAATGCCAATGCATAAATTGAAATTACCCCTCCAATGGTTGAAGCAAAAAATACTGTGCCGGATGATTTGCCACTGTTTATGATATGCAAGGAGTAATATTTGATTATAATTGGGGAGTTTAATGTAATCAGGATTACTGGAATTAATAAAATAAGTAACGAGTGAAAAATTAGAGCAGTGAATAATGAAAACTCCTGAAATTTAATAAAAAGAAACTCGTTAAAACTAAAAACCAATAAAAAGTAAATTCCTGTAAAAATTAAACATACGGAAACAATTAATTTTATTTTTGAATCTGGAAGCCTGGTTAATTGACCTCCTGCAATATAACCAATGGCTGAACCTAGCATGGTAATAGCTAACATAAGCAACCAGACATAATACGATTGCCCATAAAAAGGATGCAGCAATTGAGAATGCATTAACTCTATCGCTACTAGTAGGAAGCCTTCAGCAACCGCTGCTATTAGTAGTTTATTTTTCATATCTATAATCTACTATATAAAATAAAAATGTAGTTACAGATAACAACGAAGCGCAAAAGAAGAGTGATAATTTTGTTCCTGCTTCGGGAAGAAAATAAAAGCCAGCTAATAAAATAAACCCAACACCACTCAAGGTGGAAATGCCATAAATTCGACCTGATAATTTACCTGTATCCTCTATTTCTTCTGTAACTATATCAATAATTAAGGGGGAAAATAATCCAAATAACACATACAAAGGAAAGTTAAAAGTTAGCGTAGAAATAAAAATACCAGTTCTAATTTCAAAATCTAAAAATATTGTTTGTATAAAAGAAGAAAAATAGGGTAATGCAAATACATATACAGAAATAGCGGCTAATGCAGTCATGAGTGCCTTTTTGGGAATGCTTCTTTCTGAAAAATAACCTGCTACAGAATAACCCACTGCTAAGCCAATCATGGTTGTACCAATGGTAGCCGCCCAAACATATAACGAATTACCAAAATAAGGTGATATTAATCGTGCCGAAAGTAATTCGCACGCCATCAACGTTCCGCCTGTGATAACTGATATAAAATAATATAAACCTGTTTTCAATTTTTATCCTTAATATATATAGGTTGGCAAATAGAGGTTTTTGTACAATGAGAATTTATGCGTTTCCACGCTACGCGTTGGAACGAGGTAACCATTCTGACATGATTTATGGTGCTGGAAGAATAGGACTACATGTGCCCCCGCCGCCCATGCCGCCACCCATGCAGCCGCCGCATAGTGTACCAGTGGATCGTGTATAGCCACAGGGTCCATGATCCTGATTGTGGCAGGCGAGGTTACATTGCGTATTATCACCATCAGTCGCAAAATAAAAATCTCCAGCAGCATTTTGTGTAGGTCCTTGCCCACCGTCAGTGGCAAAATTAATCAACCTGTCGAACTGGATGCTACCGTGGGGGTCGTGACAGAGATTACAGGGGGTATCCAGATTACTACCGAAGCTTGCTCCAGCACCTGTGATATGGAAGTTGTGACGGTTAAATGTGTTAACGTTCCAGTTATTGTCATTGTTCAGAATTACTGCCTGATCGTGGCATTTGTAACACATAGCATAAGCTGCTGTGCTTTCAACGGTGCCATCTGCAGTTGTATAGTTACGTTCAAGTATTGGACTATTTGCTGAACCATGTGGGCCTCCAGGGCCCGTTCCGCCTGCGCCATTGTTTGGATTTTCATCATTGTTATGGCAGTCCAGGCAGCTTATCGTGCCACCGTGTTCTACGGTTCCACCTAGTGTTAATGGTACAGATCCAGTAATTAAGCTAGGGACTGTAGATGCAGCCCCACTGATGGGCGTTGCTACTGGGTGATAGGATGTACTATTGCCAGAATTAAATTCGAGTCGTGTATTTGTCTGCACGGATTGTCGGGTTGTTAATGCTGCAGGTTTGCCTGTGCTGTCAGCATGACAGCGGAAACAAACTTCATAAGGATAGTTAACGGCATCAATATCTGTACCTAAAATAGTG
>Ga0224511_10001479_pt1 | contig 14292 bp, 18 predicted proteins | sample SF_May12_sed_USG_2_FD_169988 | JGI IMG/M metagenome (GOLD analysis project Ga0224511, IMG submission 169988) | Sediment microbial communities from San Francisco Bay, California, United States - SF_May12_sed_USGS_8_1 | ecosystem: Environmental > Aquatic > Marine > Sediment | place: USA...
CAGACCCCCATCCTGTTCGGAGCTCTCATTAGCAAGATGAAGAGACTAAGCGCTGACAAGATGATGCAGGTGTACAACAGTGTCAACGGTGACAGGATCTGCACCAACACCCGTGGAAAGTAAGTACATTGCTCCAGTTCATATTTCTGATTTTCTGGCCGAAAGAGGTAAAATAATTTATTCCGCTCTCACTGTCTACTTAAAAGGAGAAGTTTGTTTGCTCGGATTGAAATTCATCCCCTTTTTTATAGGCAATTCTTCTTCGATGCCATCCCCATGGTGTCCACCGAGGCTTCACTGGCTCTGATGCACAAGCTGATCAGTGAGAAGACCGTTCAGGGCACTGAGGCTGACCTCTGGCTCACCCAGCTCGCCTTCATCCCGCGACCTACATACAACATGCTCGCCATGATCAAGGTACGCCAACATGGCTGATTTGTGTGCTCTCGTTATCATAATTGGGCATGCGGTTAAAGGCCTATCCTTGCCTTTGTTGTGGTATGCGCAGGCGGCAAACTCACGCGATGAAAGGCAACTCCGACTGAACAGTTTGAGATGTATACACTATCAAAAGTACAAGGAGATCTAGATGGGAATACACTATTTTGATTTATTTATCTGCCAACTATGGGTCAGGATTAGTTTTTGGCAATGGGATTGTTATTCAGGCTTGTAGCAGGATATATTGACTGAATAACTTTATCTCTACCGGACCTTAGCAATGACATAACATATTTGTTGGGTAATAGATAAAGGAGAGGTTGAAAGATAAAATGCTGTGATTTGAGGCCGTAAACAAACAACCCTAGGACTTTGCGGTTCCTTTGACTATATTTATGATAATCTAAAAGTCCATTTAGGTTCCTTCTATCACTTCTGTGTCATCTTACTGCTGTACCTTGTACCGTAAAGCATAGAGTAATGGGAGGATAACCCTTTACTTTGTACTGCATATCAGTTAGGAGAATGCAACTCCTATTTATTCTTACAGCCACTACTTGAGGACTCTGAGCTGAAGAGCAAGACTCTCCTCGGAATTTCCGCCATGGTCCACAAGCTTTGCGAGGTTAACGCTGACTGCCACCGCAATCCTGAGGTCATCTCCTTCATCAACTCTCTGAACCAGCACATCGGAGCTGACTGCGCCGCTGAGGAGCGCGACCTTCTCATCGTCACTCTCAAGGCCATCGGTAATGCCGGTAACGCTGTCACTAGCAGCTCTGTGATAGGCCGGTGCATCACCAAGGCTGATGCCGATACCGAGGTCAAGATCGCTGCCCTGAAGGCCTACAGACGCATGCCATGCTCTGTCAGCGTAAGTAATTCCACCCTTCTTCTTTCCTGTAATCATTTGAGCCTCTCACCTCCTGTAACATATTGTAATTCGAGGAAAGTTCATATGACATCATGTGTTACAGCGTGAGGATGCCATGAGACTCTACCAGAACGCTGAGAACGACGCTGAGCTGAGAATCCATGCCTTCCTAGCCGTGATGTCCTGCCCAACTACCGATGTGCTCACCAAGGTTAGAATGATGCTGAGCGGAGAGCCTGTCAACCAGGTTGGATCCTTCGTCTGGACCTACCTTGAGAACATCAAGGAGAGTGCCTCACCACTGAAGCAGGAGCTCGCCTCCATCCTCGATGATGCTAAGCTCAGAGAGGATTTCAACTGTGACGTGAGGAAATTCTCCCGAAACATTGAGAAGAGCTTCTTCTCTGACTACCTCAACGTCGGTGCTCAGGTCTGTAATAAGGAATTAAGTCATTAGGCTAAATAAAAACTGAAATTTGTCATAGGTTTAAGCAATTCTGCATGTTTTCATTGTTTGTTCTAATTCACAGGTCGAGTCTAACCTGATCTGGTCCCAGAACTCATACATTCCAAGATCCGCCATGCTCAACATGTCCATGGAGATGTTCGGTAACTCAATCAACCTGCTTGAGGTTGGAGGTCGCGTCCAAGGTCTGGAGAGCATTCTTGAGAAATTCTTTGGACCAAATGGTTACTTTACCAAGGACCAGGCCAAGGAGCTTATGGACAACAAGAGACAGACTGCTAACTACGTTTCTCCATTTGACACTATGGTGAGTGTTCATTTTGTTTTTGAACTGTATGAAAATACCAGAAATGAATTAAACTTGACATGACAGAAATGACACAAATAGGCAATGAGATCACATCGCAATTTATCAATTTTAGTTCAAGACCCCTAATGATGAGATCCGCTCATCCATGTACATCAAGATGTTCGGAAACGAGATCCGATACAATGAGCTGTCTGACTTCTCTGAGCTGAAGAACTTCAACGTTCTCAACCTTCTCATCAAGTTGGCAGAGCCCAAGAGGATTGACATCACCAAGAACTACCAGTTCATTGATAGCTCTCTCATTATCCCAACCACCCTTGGTGAGTGTTCTACAGCCTTCAAAACGTTTCCAAAATTTTCCCGCTGTTTCTTCCAATTGTTGCGGTTTCTGTTGGCTATTCACGCTTTTAACAAACTTAATTTTTTTGTTATTTAGGTCTTCCAATGAACCTCACTGTTAACGGAACCGCCAGTGTCAGCCTTGACATCAACGGCAATGTCGATCTGCGAAACGTCGCTGCATCTCCCCGCAACCTTGACATTCAGGGACACATCAAGCCATCTGCCGCCATCGTCATCTCTGGTGTCATGGGCGTTGATGCTATCGTCGCCAAGAGCAGCATGAAGCTTGTTTCCACCATGCACTCTAGCACCCAACTTGATGGAAAGATCCAGCTACAGGATGGTCAGATCTTCAACGTTGAGCTGAACACCCCCCGCGAGAAGATGGAGATCTTCCACATACAGACTGAATTCTTCATGAATGGAGCGGAGATGAGAATGCCCGAGGCTGAGAAGACCTACAAGAAGTGCACCGGTGCTGCCATGACCAAGGTTGCTGGTGTTGAGTTCTGTGTTGATGTCACTCTGCCAACTTTCCACAAGACTGGTCTCCCACTGCCACCATTCACTGGACCAATGAACGCCCAGATAACCATGGAGAAGAAAGATACCCACACTGGCTACACCTTCGTTGCCAAGATGGAGAACACCAGACAGAGAGTCAGCGGAACCACTGTGGTGAAGAGAGTCGCTCACCTGAGCATTGACACCCCAGGAAGTCAAGTGGACAGGAAACTGCTGCTCGAGGGTACCTTCGATCCCGCCACAATGTCTGCCTCTGCACAGATGATGAGCCCATGGAAGAAGGTTGCATGGAATGCCAACCTGAAGAATGACCAGGACATGAAGTCTGCTGAGACTAGCCTCACCATTGATACCACCCAGGAGTATGCTGCCAAGGCTCAGCTGGAGACCATCACAAGAGAGAAAAAGACCATCTGGAAACCAACTGTCACCATCAGCCTGCCTAACAAACCCACCATGACCATCGATGGCTCATTTGAGACTGGAACTGGAAAGACAATGGCTGCTGCTGAGCTCAACATCCTCAAGTTCACCCGCAAGCCCATCACCATGAGCGCCTCTCTTGAGCAGAAGAAGGCTGGTGCTGCGTACGGACTCAAGTTCAACACCAACTCTGACTACATGACTGTTGATTACAATGGTAACGTAGATGTCCGTGATGGTAGCTACAACCTGGTTTCTGGCCTCGACTACACCGTGTCTGGCCGCCCCGAGCACAGATTCACAGTTTCTGGAAAGTTCCTCAACAGATCTGCTGGTGCTCTGAAGAGCTTCACCGTACAGGGAGGACTCATCAGCACAGAATTCCCTCACCTGAATGTGGCCGCAGATGGATCATTAGAGACCACTGCCAACCACGTAGACATGAGTCTGGAGCTGTCTCGAGGAGACCACAAGATCGTCCTTACCCACAAGACCACCAAGAGAGGAGACTTGATGAACATGAATGCTGAGAGCGAGATGCAAACAGCCACCACTTTCAAGATTCCAACCATGGCCATTGACTACTCTGCCACCGCTGATCATAAGTTGGGCCCCAACATGGTCTCCACCAGTGGATCCATCACCTATGCCCCAAGCAAGACCATCTCCACCTCTGTCAAGCTCGACAGACAGTCTGCTGACCGACCAAGTGGTGAGATCGCCCTCTCCTACCCAGGACGTGACATGAAGCTGTCTACTGCCTACAACAAGCTGGGAGACAATGAGCACCAGGTGGATATTCAGTGCCAGTGGGATTCTGATATGGATTCCAAGATGAGCATCAGCACCACTGTGAAGATGGCCGACACACACGAGATCACTGGCGAGATCAAGTTCCCTGGACACCCAATTGCTCTCACAGCATCCATCAAGCCAAACCTGAAGGACTTCCATGCCAACACTCAGTTGACCTACAAGCAGCACAGCTGGTCCAACTCAGTTGAATACAAGCTGACAACTGATTCATTCCATGGCAAGGCCAGCTCTGTCTGCTCTGACCGAACTGTCTCTGTCGCCATTGACCTCAACCGATCCAACACCCAGATGACTGGTGAGATCAACATGAGCCTGAGACCAGCCAATGCTGAGGCCAAGACCATTTCTCTGTCTGGAGAATACAACATGCGTGATACTGCCAACAAGTTCCACCGTGATGTGAAGATTACCGCGACCACCCCTTACGGCTCCTTTGCCACCTCCACTGATATGATTAACTCCGTCAGTCTGCGAAGCCTCGAGTCTGAGATGAACCTAAATGGTGAGCTCAGCAAGTTCAAGGCTGAGCTCAGCAACAACAACGGATGGATTGCTTCAATGATGCTGGACACCCCATACATTCAGTACGGTCCAGTCAAGGCTCTGAGTGCTCGCGCTTCCTACATTGGCAAGGACTACGACGTGGAATTCAGCTGGAGCCCATCCCAGAAGGTCTCTGGAGCAGCCCGCTACATTGCCAACGGTGATATGTACAAGGTCAAGGTTGACTACACTACTCCATTCAGAGGCTATGAGCGATTTGGATTCGATGCCGAGTTCACCAAGTCTACTACCAACGTAATGAATGCCGAATTCTACCTCAACGACAAGAGAGCTTCCCTCAACATGCAACACACCGGTAATTGACCTAAATCCAAGACTTGCTGCACTTCTAAAAGGTGACAATTTTTTTTATACTCTGTATTATACATGAACTACTATGTCTAAATTTACTTTAATCTGTTGTAGGAATCAACAGCGGCGAGTTCACCCTGACCTACCCAGGGCGAGTTATTGCCGGTTCCTTCACACAGAATGGTAAAATCACAGAGTTTGAGGCCGAGACTGCATTTTCATGGGATGAGAACATGCGCATCACCGCTAAAGTCAACCTGAACACCGCTGGACCAATCTCTGCTGGTGTCCAGATCACCACTCCATTCGCCTACAAGAAGGTCAATGCTAACTTCCAGCACTCTGGCGAACCGATGGAGTGAGTGAATTTTCTTTTAACAATGAACAGTTCTGACTAATTTTTCAGTCACATATGTATGGCCAGATTGTTCTCTACCCTCAGTGACTTCAACTATTATTTTTAGCTTCCACACTCAGGCTGTTATGTCATGGGACCGAAAGAAGATCAATGCTGGTCTGAAATTCTCTGGCAAGGAAGCTGAGCTGACCGTTCGTACACCATGGCGAGACATCATGGCCAACTACCTGGTGACTGGTACCACCAATGCCTTTACCACCTCTGCTAAACTGCAATGGGCTGAGGATAAGACCATCTCCGCTCGCCTGAACGCTAACTTTGTCAATGACTACAAGCTTGATTTCAATGCTGCCACACCATTCTTTGGTAAGTTAACTTTTGAGCAATAGATCTCAACGATTCGTTGTGCTGTACTTTTACTTACACAAAATGGGAGCATTCCAATCTCAGTAAAATTATGCTTTCCGCTCAACAGATGAGGTAACCGCCAACCTTGAGCACAGTGGATCAATGAACAACTTCAACAACAAGGCTGAGTTCACATGGGCTCCAACCAAGACTGTCTCTGTCACTTCGCAATTCTCTAATGTTAATGGAATCACCGTGGGTCTGACCATGAATGCTCCTACTGTGGAGTTCACCGCCTCTCACAACGGTGACTTCAAGGCATGGAAGAACGAGATGCAGATCCAGCGAGGCAACAGCATTCCTCAGTCTATCTACTCCGAGTTTGACTCTGACAAGCACTTTGCTTTCAAGGTACGACATATGCTCCCTCAAATATGCTCTATCCGTGGTTAGATGTTGACTTTGTATCGTTTGTGTTATCATCACCACATGATGGCCATCACTAATTTCTAATTCAAGTGGTGTAATTTTAGGTTGGAGTGAAGAACTCCGGAATTGAAATCGTCGGATCCGCTGAAGTCAATGCTGAGCTGAAGACAATTGAGGACAAGGTCAGCGCCGTCACTACCATGACCTATGCTAACAGCAAGGTTATCACCAGCCGTGTTATGCTTGCAAAGAAGAATGGCTATTCTCTTAGCGCTCTCCTCAAGACTCCATTCACCGAGGACATGTCTGCTGATATCACCCACACCGGATCGATGAGCAACTTCCAGAATGAGGTTGAGCTTGTCTGGGCACCAACCAAGAAAATCTCTGCTGTCACCAACTTCAACATGAAGTGAGTGTTTTTTTAGGATCTACCCAGCCAGAACTCTTACGGCGGTTAAAAGCAGAAGCTATGAATTTAAATGAAGTCTAAGTATGGCTGAAATTTTGTGGTTATCTATTCTAGGAATGGTTTTGAGGCTAAGTCAAAGATCGAGACTCCGTGGAAACAGCTGAGCTTCTCCGCCAACCAGCAGGGAACTGCCCAGGAGTTCACCTCTCGAGCTGCTTTCTCATGGGATCAAAGCCAGCAGATCTCCGCTTCGCTTGAGTTCTCTCACATCAATGACCTGTCCCTGAAGATGAACATGCAGACTCCATTCGACCTAATGAGGAAGGCCAGTTTGACCATCTCTCACCGTGGCACCGACTACACCACTTTCTCCAACCAGATTGAAGCTGCTCTCAATGAGCAACGATTCACCCTGGGCACCAACTTCAACATGAGAAATGGTGTCAGACTCACTGTCACTTCCACCAACCCATGGCAAAACTTCAACGCCGTGGTCAGCCACTCTGGAGACAGCATGGAGTTCACCAACAAGGTTGAGGTCAACATGGATGCCAAGAAGTACTTCTACACTCTTGAGTTCAGCAGACGTTCTGACATCAGTCTCAAGTGTGAGTTCACTGGACTATACTCCAGCCCGTTCTCTGCTGAGCTCACCATCTCTGGCACTCAGGCTCGCTTCACCACCACCTGGGCACCAGCGAAGACCATCACTGGAGAGGCCACCTTTGACATGACCAACATGCTGCTCACCGGCAGCTTCACCACCCCCTTCAAGGGCTACACCAACGGAGAGCTCCGTCTTCAGCATGAGGGTAACCTCAAGTCGTTCAACAGCAAGTTGGAGATCACCTTCTCTGCTAAGACCGCCAAGCTCCAGGCTGGATTCACCACCTTCGGACAGACCAAAGGAAGCCTCATCGTAGAGAGCCCATGGTTCAATGCCAATGGCTCCTTCGAGCACACCGGTGATTTTAACAACTTCAGCAACAAAGCAGAGATCACCTTCGACAACAAGACCCACCAGATCACTTCCCGATTCAACAAGGAAAACCTTTCCGGCACTGTTGAGCTCACCAGTCCATTCAAGTCTGGCCGCGCTTCATTCAATGGACGCTATGAGAACAAATCGCTCACCGCTCACGCTGAAGCTACCTGGGAGGCTCAGACCGTCAAGACTGACCTTACTTTCCAGATGACTCCATCCGTGGAGGCTGAGCTCAACGTCTCTAGCCCCTGGAAGAATTTCGCTGGAAAGTACACTCATCAGGGCTCGTGGACTGAGAGATGCAACACTGTGCTCGATCTTACCTGGGGTGAGAAGAAGATCTACTCCGCCTGGAACATCAGCATGATGAATGGAGTTACAGCCGACATCACTGTTACAACTCCATGGAGAAATGTTGCTGCTGAGTTCAAGCACGAGGGCAAACTGGAGAGCTTTGAGAACACCATGTCAGTCACCTATGAGACCGGCAAGACCGCCCGACTTGTTACCGAGTTCACTCTCCGCCCAGATGTTCTATTCAGATCAACTCTCACCTCCCCAATGAAGAACGCTAACATCATGTACAGACACAGTGGTGACATGAACCACTTCACTTGCCGACTGGAAGGTGTCATGGACAACACACCGATCACCAGTGATCTTCTCTGGGACATGCGCTCTGGAGTTGATTCTTCCATCGACCTCCGAACCCCATGGAAGAATGTGAAGGCTGAATTCAAGACCCAAGGTGACCTGACCAATCTGAGCAGCTTTGCCTCTGCCGAATGGGACAATGAGAAGATTGATGCTCGTCTGTCATTCAGCAAGACCCAAGGAACACTCACCGTAAACACCCCATGGAAAAACCTGAATGCCGAGTTCGAGCACACCGGAACCCTGGAAAACTTCCAGACCAAGGCATCTCTGTCCTGGGAAGCCGGCAAGCAGATCTCAACCGATGTTGAGTGGAGCAACAGACCCACCCGCGCCGGATCCCTCAAGATCATGACCCCATGGAGAAACATGAGCATGAACTACAGAGGCCAAGGAACCATCACCAACCACTCATCCACCACCTCTGTGTCTTGGGAGACCGGAAAAACCATCACCATGGAGACCAAGTTGGATCTCGAAACCCAGAACTGTGCTGAGCTGAAGATCGCTACCCCATGGAAAACTGTATCTGCCAAGTATGACCATACTGGTAACCTCCAGAACTTTATGACCACTGCCTCGGCCTCATGGGAAGCTGACAAGATTGTCTCAGGTGAAATCTCTTGGACCAATGATGCCAGACGTTCAGGATCTATCAAGATCAAGTCCCCATGGAGAAACCTCTCTGCCACCTATGCTGGACATGGCAACCGCATGAACTATGACACCACCACCACTGTGTCCTGGGAAGATAATAAGACCATCACTCTTGAGGCCAAATGGAACCTTGAGACTGAGATCTCCACTGACATCAAGCTGAACACACCGTGGAGAGCAATCACTACTTCCATGGCCCACACCGGCAACATGAAGAACTTCCGAACTGTAGGCGACTTCTCTTGGGAGTCTGGAAAAATCATCACCGTCGAGCTCGAGTCAGCCCTCGCTGCTGAGAGAAGCCTGGTCACCTTCAAGGTGACCAACCCATGGAGGAATATCTCCGCTTCCTGCAGTCACAGTGGTGTGCCAACTAATTTCCAGTCTACCATCTCTGCTACCTGGGATCAGGACAAGACCATCAGTGTAGACACCAGCTTCGACATCACCAATGGCGTCAAGGTTGAGAACAAGATCACCAGCCCATGGCGTAACTTGTCCTTCCAGATGGCCCACTCCGGCCCATGGACCAACATGGAGAACGAGCTGGAGTTCTCTTGGGAGACTGGAAAGACCATCAAGTCCAAGTTCAACATGGATGTGAAGAACTACTCAGGAGAATGGTCACTTGATACCCCATGGAGAAACATGGATGTCAAAGCCCAGTACAGTGGCACCATGGAGAAATTCACCTACACGATTGATGTTCACTTCGACCGATCCATGCCAACAGCTAAGACCACCACTACCTTATTCCTCAATCAAAAGCAGCCAGAGTTCAGATTCAAGGCACTTACCCCATGGAGAAATGTTGAGTTCAACGGCCGACTCCAAGGTGACTTGACCAAATTCAGCGCCGAGACAGACTTCTCCTGGGAAGACGACAAGAAGGTCTCCGCCCAAGCAAGCTTCTCTCTTGAGCCAATGAGTGGAAACTGGAAGATCACCATCCCTGGCAGAGTTGTAGCATCTTCATTCTCTCATACTGGATCCCGTACCAACATGTCCACTCGCGCTAACTTCAGCTGGGACTCCGACAAGGAGATCAGCTGGGAATCCAACGTTGACCTGCGATCAGGCTACAAAGCGGATGCTAAGCTGGCTACCCCATGGAAGACTTTCACCACTGAGATGAACCACAGAGGAGATTTCACCGACATGACCAACACATTCGAGTTCAGCTGGGAGGCGACCAAGAAGGTCTCTACCAATCTCGCATTCAAGCTTGAAGGCTTCAATCTGGACACAACAGTTAACGTTAAGACTCCATTCACTGAGAACATTGAAGCTACCATTCTCCACAAGTTTGGAGATGAATGCTCCACCGAGGCCAAGCTGTCCTGGGCTCCCAACAAGAAGATTGACCTCTCTGCCAAATTCAACCTGGTCACCCCATACACAGGCACAGTCTCCCTTAAGACCCCATTCTACAAGGATATCTCAGCCAAGTATGAGCACTCTGGTGACATGAATGAATTTACCAACTTGCTCGAGCTCGACTGGACCAACGACAAAATCGCCATCACTGCTTCCAAGACCTACACATCTGCCAAGTTCACCCTCGAGCAGCCATTCACTGGAACCATAACCGCTGAGGTGAAGAATGCCCTGAACTGGGACAACTGGGAGGCAGAGTTCAACCATGGAGAAGAGAAATTCACCGGTATGGCTGTTGGAGAGACTGCTGAGGGCTACAAGGGCAAGCTTGTCTTCACCACTCCCTTCGCTGGCTGGAAGACACTCAGTGCTGAGATAGAGCACACTGGAACCGCCACCAACTTTAAGAACATGATTGAGCTGAAGAAGCAGGCTATGGCAATCAAGTCTGACATGGAGTTCAACATGGCCAACAACAAGATCCAGCACTCAGTTGAGGTTACCGCTGGCTCCACCGACGTAAGTTTCAAGTTACCACATTGTGTGTGTTAACCAGCAAGTTTAGATATACCCGTTATTCTTTCGACCTCATGCTATCATTGTAGTATTTTTCATTGCCTCTGTAGAAATATGAATGGAACGCTGAGTACACCACCTCTGACAAGGAGTTCACTGCCAAGCTTATGGCTGCCAAGAACGACAAGAGGTTTGGTGCTGACATCAATGCATCCGTGGAGTACAAGAAATACAAGGTTGAGGGCACCAGCGCAGTCACCGTGTCCACCCCGTTCGCTGGATTTGAGGATAACAAGTTTGAGGCCAGCGTGTCCTACTCCCTGAGGATGCTGGAGTTCCAGGCTACTGGTTACTTAGGATCTGCTGCCAACACCAAAAAGTTTGAACTGTTTGCCAAGAATACGAGCACTGCCACCCGGACCAGTGCCACTGCTTATATCAAGTCAGACCTGATGAGGTATGTAATAGATCTGCTCAGGCACAAAATTGATAAACAGGACTCTTATTCTATCCAACTAGTCTTGTAGTTTTCTCTCACCATATTGTTTTTATAGTGAGGAAGAGAGCAGCATGACCTTAGACTTCAATATGGAGGGAGACCGAACCATCATGACCTTCCAGAATGATCTTAAATTCGCCCCAGCTCTCTACACTGACATGAAGCTGGATGTGACTCACAGCCGAACCAGCACTGACTTCAACCACGCTGGATCACTCGAGTTGACCTGCAGCAAGGGAGCTAAGAAGCTGGTCTGGAATGCTGGCAGCAACCACTACATGTGCGAGACTGGCATGACTTTCACCATGCTGGGACAGCAGAAGTTCACCTTTGCCCACAAGGTAGGATCTTATGCTGTTCTGTGTGTGGCTTTAGCTAGTTATGCCATACCTGTCTCCTTGTTAATGACTTTGAACTTAACTCTATATGTTTAACCTTACAGACCACATGGACCTCCTCTTATAACAAGATGGAGCACGACATGACCTTCAAGAGCAACATTGACAGCTTCACCATGCCAGAGGACAGTCAGTTCAAAATGATGTACGACTTCACTCTGCCCAAAAAGACTGTGTCTATCACCATGTTCAATGAGCCAAGCAAGCCATTCGACCTGAAGGCTGAGATGCAGATGGACAGCAACATCAGCGTTATGGCTGAGTTGACCACTCCCATTACCCAGATTTCCTTCATCAAGGTTGAAGCTGATGTTGTCAAGGCTCAGCAGCCATGGGCTGTTACCTTGAAGGGAAAACTCAATGACCAGGCATTCACCGCCAACGGTGAGTAAGCTGTGACAAGGTCAAATGCTCTACAAGCTAATGCTTTAAGCTTTTAGTTCTGCCATGGGAAGTGGCTTTGCTTTAGTTAGCTGCATCGATAGATTAAACAAAAAATTGCTTTTCCAGGAAACCTGAAGGTGAACGGAGTTGAAGATGTTGAGGGCAACCTGAAATTCTCTTCCCCAATCCCTATGTTTGAGGATCTCCAGATGACCTTCAAGAACGCTCGCCTGCAGAACCAGTGGAGACCAAACATGTCCCTCCAGTGGGCCAGTGACAAGAGAGTTGAGCTTAGCGGAACTTTCCTGTGGACCAACCAATACAAGGCTGCCATTGATCTCAGCACACCATTCGAGAGGTAAGTTTCTTCACTGTGAGTGATGACTCTTTTTATTTTCTTGAGATGCAAAACTCTGTTGGACTATATAAAAAGCTCACGCAGTACTTTTATCTGCACAAATAAAACCTTTTCGATAGAATTGGTCTGTGGTTCACTGGGGTTCATTTTTGACATGTCTTTTAGCATGAGAAGCATGACTGCTGATGTGTCTGTCTCCAAGACCTCTGACAAGCTGACCACCTCCCTTGAGTTCAAGACCAGCAAGATGGCTGAGAAGATGTCAGCTAATCTGATGTTCAGTGGAGCCAGTAAGACCGCCTCCGTGACTGTCAGCTCTCCATTCGAAATGCTCAGGTAAATAATGTAAAGAAATGTGTCCAAGCATTAATGTGTCAATAACTCCTGGTAACGGACTTCTTTTACATATTGTATAATTTTTGTCTACTGTAGGACCTTTGAGATGTCTGCTGCCATGACCCCACGCCTTTCCGTCATCATTGAGCGAAACGGACAGAACCTGTTCCAGCTGAGAGGCAATGGACAGTACGCCAACTGGCAGAGCCACTCCCTGGATGTTGAGATCACCTATCCATTCCTCAACAAGTACATGAGAATCAAGGTATGATGTGCGCTGTTTTTCAAGATTTGTTTCGGTAAAGAAATCCTACTTCGATGATACCGTTTAGCATTCATTTGTGCGTCTTGACCTTGAAGATTCTTGATCTTTTAGGTTAACAATGATCTCAGCCTTGAGTCCGACAAGACCATGTCCTCTGATATGGAGTTCGAGTACACCAAGGGCAAGACCGTTACTTTCAAGTTTGACATGACCACCCTCAGCTCGACTAAGCTGGATGTGCAGATCATGACACCATTTGAGAAGTTTGAAAAGACCAGATATAGCCTCCTGTACACCGGAAGCCCTGAGCAGTGGACAGAAAACACAGAGTTCGAGTTCTACTATGGCAAGGTGTGTAATAACCCCTTACTCACATAGACTCAAGAATTGTTTCTTCTGTCTACCTCATACCTCTCTCCTTGGTGTGATTTTCTTGGACTGGATATAAGATCCAAAGTTTCTGTTGTAGATCGTCACTCGCACTACCTTTGGAATGACCAATGGCATCACCTGGCACCAGACCGTCACCGGTTCAATGAGGAACGGCGTCAAGGATTTCACCCTTAACAAGGACTTTGTCTTCAGCGGTGATCTGGATAACTTCAGCGTCGAGGCTTCCCTCAAGGGAACTAGCATGCCCGAGCTTAGCTTTGAATCCAAGTGGCAGCGCGCCCAGACAGGCCTTACCTTCAAGGCTACTTTCAACCAGTACAATGCCGAGTACACCCACACCGGACCAATGACTGACTTCACTTGCACATGGAAGATCGTCAAGAACACAGAGTAAGTTTGTGTTGCACTTGTCAACAGTTTCTCCGAGATAATAGTAGATGTACTTTAATGTCTCACCTCCCCTTCACATGGGCATTGTGCTGCGGACAATACAAATAGCCATTACCATCATCTGTTAATTATGTATTTTCTCATTAAAGGGCCTACAATGGTACCTGGAGCTTTAAACTGGCTGACAACAAGGTCAACGTCTCCACCCGCATCAGTACCCCAACGTCCGAAGCCCTCACCCTGAATCTGAGTGGCAACTATCGCAAGGCCATGTTCAACGCTTACACCCTCGCTGCCAATGGCAAAAAGCAGAGCCTGACCCACCAGTTCGACCACCGTGCCATGCCATACACGTAAGTGCTAATTACTGTCTTATTCCCTTCTCTAACGATACCTAGCAGAGGTTTTGCCATTATGCACGACTCTTAGCCCCTCATCGGGTAATGGAAACATGTGTTTATTGTAGCTCCAAGACTGTTAT